>CETM01015018.1_pt1 | contig 85573 bp, 61 predicted proteins | sample 361451 | NCBI WGS metagenome assembly CETM01 (sample SAMEA2622690, study PRJEB7988) | marine metagenome | isolation source: saline water (ENVO:00002010), including
TTGATAAATCCATTCGATCAAATTGGTTTGTGCAATCCGGCTGTTCATTCCATGTATGGTTATACGGCAATTTTGTAGTCAATTTAGGGGTGTTGGGGGCAGTTTTAGCGGTGTTTTACAAGAGAATCGCGTTTGACCGTCATAAACAGCCTAAATTAGAATAGAGTTGTCGTTAAGACAGACCATGGAAGGTAGTCACACGCAACTCTGAGCCAACTTCACAGCCCACCTTTCGTTGGCAAAATGATATTGATTGGAACAGTGTGTCCACGATTCATCGCATAAGATGAAATTGGGATTCGATCAGAGATAGATATGAGACCATCTAAACCAATTTCCGCAATTATCTTTGGCATCTGCCTGCTTGCCAGTCCGGCCCTTGAGGCTCAGCAGCCGCTACATCAACGCATTGATGAAGCCGTTACGCAACAGCAGCCAGTCTCGACGCAACTATTGGCAACCGACGCTGAGTTCATGCGTCGGCTCTATCTGGATTTGCTTGGCACGGTACCGACTTTGGAAGAAGCCAAGACATTTCTAAATGATGAGTCCGCGGATCGTCGCGAGCGGTTAGTTGAGCGATTAATCAATGACCCGCGGCTCAATCATCACCTTGCCACGGCATTTGATGTGATGTTGATGGAACGTACAACAGACTCGGCTGTTAAATCTCCACAGTGGCGTCAGTACTTGTATGAATCGTTTGCAAACAACAAACCTTACAACGTTTTAGTTCGTGAAATTCTGTCGTCCGGCGGTGCTGATCCTGAGACGCGTGTGGCAGCCAAGTTTTACCTGGATCGCACAGGGGAAACCAATCGCCTGACACGTGATGTAGGTAGGATCTTTTTAGGTCGCGACATGCAGTGTGCTCAATGTCATGATCATCCACTAATCGAGACTTACTATCAGGATGACTACTACGGCTTATTTGCTTTTCTAAATCGCAGTCAGCTTTTTACAGACACAGCGAAGAAAGTGTTCTTTGCAGAAAAGAGCGTCGGTAACGTTAGCTTCAAAAGTGTGTTTACAGAAGAAGCAGGCGAGACCGGTCCTCATCTTCCCGGTGACAATCCAGTGGTGGAGCCTTACCTGCAGAAGCTGGAAGAATACAATGTGCGACCTCATGGAAATCGAGTGAGTGAGCCTGTCTTTAGTCGCCGTCAACAGTTGGCTGATTTGGCGACAAATGGAAAAAACACTGCCTTTAACAGAAACATAGCCAATCGCTTATGGGGCATGATGAATGGTCGGGCACTCGTGATGCCTGTGGATTTGGATCATCCTGCCAACCCGCCATCTAACCCGGCTCTGATGGCTGTGCTGCAGCAATCGATTGTTGACCTGGACTTCGATGTGAAGCAGTTTCTCAAGCAAATCGCATTGTCTAAAACGTACCAACGCAGCTTTGACTTGGGGTCGGCTTTACTGGCTCCGCCAGCGAATCTGCAGACCCAGATCGATCAGCTGACTCAGCTGCGGAAACAGACAAACGAAAAGGTATATGAAGCCTTAGATAAATGGGGAGCCAAACTTGCAGAGCTTAAAGCGATGCGGGTACAGCGTGCTGACCTCAGCAAAGCCTACTTTTCTGCGGATGCAGCCGCCTCAGCTCAGTTAGAAAAGTACCTTGCACAGGATGGAGCATCGTTCGCAGCACAGGCGGCAATTGATAAACAAGTCCCCTTACGAGATGCGTATTCAGCTGCCCACGCCAGTATCACCAAAGTGTTAGAGAGCTTGCCGGACGATGCGGTTGCTAAAGATGCAGCGGCTAAATTCAAAACAAAGTTAGATGCGTCTCTCGCAGAAATTAAAAAGCAGACGGATGCGAAGGCCAAAGCAGATGCTCAGGGAGCGAAAGAAAAGGAAGCGATCGCACCATTGCAAACAGCATTAGATAAAGCCTGGGAAGCGTGGAAGCCAGCCAAAGAAGAAATCTATGCTTTGGAGATGCAGGAGCAGACGTTACGCAATGAATTTGAACGCTTGCAGACGTTAGTGGCTGCCTACGAAATTCAGGAATATGAATTTGGCAAGATAAAATCCAATGCAGATTTGCGTATCGAGATGATTGCCGCACGCGAAAGTGTTAATTCACTGAGTAAAGAGCTGGCAGCAGCGGAGGCCAACGTAGTGGCCATGAAGACAGCCGTCGCTCAGGCACAAACGGAATTAACAGTTGCTGTGACAGCGAAACAGGCGGCCGAAACCGGATTGACGAATGCGACTGCTGCTCGCACCAAAAAGTCGGAAGCGATCGAGTTACTTTCCGCTGTGGTTGCTTCGACGACGACAGCAACCGCCGTGATTGCTGAAGACGAACAGGTTGTCGCGACGCAAAAGCAATTGGCGTCCAGCCAACAAGCACTGAAAGCTGAATTGGGCGTCATTGATCAGCAAGTTCGTCAGGCGACAGAAGATGTTACTGCCAAGACTCAGGTTGCGAATGCGTCGATTGAGAAGAAAGAGGCGATGGTCAATAAATTGGCGGTGGCAGAAACAGCCTACCAGCAGCTACAAACAACATTATCTACCGCGACTCAAACTTCGATTGATAAGAACAGTCAGTACGACGAATCGACCGAGAAACTTTCACGCCAGCTGGTGAATCACTTTGTTGTAAGTGACTTGCGAGCGTTATCGCCAGAACAATTAGCCAATGCCATGATGGAAGCCATTGGCGTGACAGGCAATACTCGTGCATCAGTGATCGCCGAATTAGACAAATCTAAACCGCTTTCAGATGCCGATAAAAATGATAGTGCTAAGATGATCCAGCGAGAGCGGGAAATTAGTGAGGGAGTGGAAGCTAAGATTACAGCCATTCGTAAGGACTTTGTCAGCTTGTTTGGTGCCGGAGCCGGTCAGGTTCAGACGGATTTCTTTGCTACGATTGATCAGGCACTGTACCTCAACAACGGATCAAGAGTTACCGGATGGCTGACATCGAACAGTTATCTGGTAGGTAAATTATTGAAACTTGAAGACTCTGCTCAAATAGCAGAGGATTTATATATCAGTGTGTTGTCTCGTAAGCCGAATCAGGCAGAGACCCAGCGAGTCGGGGAATTCCTGGCGAGTGTTGGCGACCAGAAGCAACAGGCGTTGCAGGATATGGTTTGGGCATTACTGGCATCCTCCGAGTTCCGGTTTAATCACTAGGGCTCTGGCATTTTTGAAGGGAAAACGAAAATGAAATGTAACTATTCATGTAAATCCGCAGAACATGGCATCGCGCGTCGAGGATTCCTCGGCGGAATGCTGGGGGCTGCAGGTGCAGCTTCTTCCGTGGTAGGTGGATTAGGTGTATTCTCGGATCCGCTGATTGCCAAAGAACTTTCAAGTCAGCAAAAGCGAGTTGTGGTTTTCAATATGTCCGGTGGTTTGAGTCAGCTGGAAAGCTGGGATCCCAAGCCAGGTCAGGATACGGGAGGCCCATTTCGTGCGATCCCGACTTCTGTTCCGGGAATCCACGTTTCGGAATTATTGCCGATCACTGCCAAACAAATGCATCATTTGGCACTAGTTCGAAGTATTAACACGAAAGAAAACGATCATGGTAAAGGCCGGTACATGATGTTCACCGGACGCCGCCAGACGCCTGCACAGGAATTCCCGCAAATTGGTTCGGTGATGGCCAAAGCTCTGGAAGCAGATAAGAACGCTTTACCGGGATACATTCAGGTTTCAACCAGCACGGGCGGTCGGAATAACGATGCGGCCTATCTGGGCCCTGCGTTTGGAAGTATTCGAATTGCCAGTGGTAAGCCGCCTGCTAATTCCGCACGACCCACATCGCTTGATGAAAAGCGAGATGTATTGAGAAATGATTTCCGTAAGCTAGCCAACGATGACTTTTCCCTTCGTCGTCGTAGTGCTCAAACGGAAGCCTACACTCAGAGCTTTGAACAGGCACAGCAATTGATGGCCAAACGTGATGTCTTCGATATTACGAAGGAGCCACAGAAAGATCACGAGCGTTATGGTGATCATCAGCTTGGCCAACACACATTGCTCGCACGTCGATTACTCGAAAATGGCGTTACCATGGTTCAGGTTACGCACTCGAATTACGACACGCACAATGAAAACTTTAATTTCCACTTTGAACAACTTGGTGAATTCGACCGTGCATTCGGAACGTTTGTACAGGATATTGCTGATCGCGGTATGCTCGAAAGCACGTTGATTGTTGTCCTTAGTGAATTTGGCCGTACGCCTCGTATCAATCAACGCTATGGACGAGACCACTGGGGATCCTCCTGGTCGATCTGTTTAGGTGGTGCGGGAATTCAACGCGGAGCAGTGATTGGCTCCACCGGAGATAATGGTGTAGAGGTTACCGACCGCGAAGTGGATCATGGGCACTTGTTCCATACTTATCTGCGAGCAGTTGGAGTTGACTCCCAGGGTCACTTTAACATTGGTGGTCAGGATATCCCTGTTGCCGATCCGGCTTACGCTCCAATCGAGGAGTTGTTGATCTAATGACGTTTCCAGTTGCTAAAACGGATCCCAAGGCCTCTCATCTTTCTAAAACGTTGAAATATGAGAAGCCATTGATCTCATGTCGATTTGATCCGTCCGGACGCTACCTGTTTGCTGCGTCACAGGACTTTTCAGTGATCCGCTGGACACTGGAAGACGACTCGATGAAAGTCTTCAAGGCGCACAATTCCTGGGTGCGTGGACTAGAGTTCTCTCAGGATGGCAAGACCGTTGTTAGCAGTGGCTACGATGATCGTCTCTTCTTTTGGAATGTCGAAGATGATCGAGAGGAACCAAAACCGATCCGCGAAATTGTCGCTCACAAAGGCTGGATCCGTGCGATTAGTCGCAGTCCCGACGGGAAGTTGTTGGCATCTGGTGGTAACGATCGGATTGTCAAAGTTTGGGATATGGATACCGGCAAACTGACAGCTGAATTGGTCGGTCATGAACGCGATGTCTATAGCCTGCTTTGGCATCCCACCGATGGTACTCTGCTCAGCGGAGACTTGACGGGGCAAATCAAACGTTGGAATGTCGCTGAGGCCAAAGAAGTATCCGCTTATGACGGTAAAGCTCTGCATACCTACAACGGTGGGCAACAGGTGAGCTATGGCGGGATTCGCGGGATGGCATTGAGTCCGGATAACAAAACCTTATATGCCTGTGGTCTGCATAAAGGGACCAACCCATTGGGTGCGGTTCAGACTCCTCTAGTGATTTCCTTTGATCTGGAGTCAAAAGAGGCTGGCAAAACATGGTCGATTGAGGGCCTGCAGGCAATTGCCTGGCAACTCTACCAGCACGAAGATGGTTATCTAGTCGTCGGAGTTGGCGGTTCAGCAGGAGCCCATCTGGTCTTTATTAATCCATCGGAAGATAAAGATTTCCACCGACTTAAAGTGAGCGATGTGGCTCGAGAACTGGCAGTTCATCCTGACGGGATTCAAGTCGCACTGGCAAGTTCGAACGGGGCGGCACAGATCTGTCGCTTGGAAGCAAAGCCGGCAGATGCTAAATAAACCCCTTGTATCTGCTGTCACTGTGTTGTGCATTAGTCTATTTGCGACACGGGCAGATGCTCAGGTAATTATCCTGCCGACAGGCTCAGCGACTGCGATTGGCACAACAGTCAACGTCCCGGACGGTGGCTTCGTATTACTGGGTAACGTCCATTACGGTGCCGAAGGAATGATCCAGCGGGGAATCCCCGGACTCTCACAATTCCCGATTATTGGTGTGGCTCCACTGTTGAATCACCGGGCCATTGGTTCTCAAAAAGGTGAAACGCAGATTTACATAGGCGTCCGCATTCACGATTTTGAAAAACTGGACAAAGCGACGTTTTTGAAAGGCCAGCAGATAATGGAAGCCAAACGGGCGGCAGGATTATTGCCCCGTGAGGAAAAACCGCTTCCCGCCAGATTGCCTTCTGCACTAAAACGTTCATTCTCTTCAGAACGCTAAGTGTTTCCAGCGTAGTGGATGCGTTAAAATTGAAACTCGATACTAAAGGAGTTTCTTAAATGCGCCGTAGTCTGTTTCTCTTCTTTTATCTTCTGTTCCCGTTGTCCGTCTTTGGCCAACTGGAAGATGGTACTGCTCCGCCCAACGTCCTGGACGACCGATTGGTGCTGGAAGAATTTGTTTCTCATCCCGATCTAACGACTCCCACCGGAATTGCTGTGACCAGTGACGGTAAAGTACTGGTTGTTGAGTGCCACACTCACTTTCCACCGGATGACTATCAGGGATTGAAGCATGATCGGGTTCTCTGGTTTCAGGACACCGATGGAGACGGGAAAGCGGATAAAAAGACTGTCTTCTTCGAAGGCACGACCCAAACAATGAATCTCGCCGTGCATCCGAATGGAGATGTCTTTCTGGCGACTCGGCGTAGCGTTTTGATTCTACGTGATCTGGATGAGGACGGCATTGCGGATGAGAACAAGACCATTGTTCATCTGATCACTGAGGGTAATTATCCCCATAACGGAATCTCCGGTTTCTCATTTAATGAAGACGGAGATGTCTTTTTTGGGTTAGGGGAAAATCTAGGCAAAGACTATTCCATGGTGGGATCAGATGGTTCGGTGGTCAGCGGGGGAGGCGAAGGTGGAAGCATATTCCGTATGAAAGCAGACGGCGCGCGTCTGGTTAGATACGCGACCGGTTTTTGGAACCCATACCGTACGACCATCGATGCCTTTGGCCGGATGTTCATGGTCGATAACGACGCCGATTCGAGACCGCCTTGTCGTCTGAATCACGTGGTTGCCAACGGAGATTATGGCTATCGATTTAAGTACGGACGAAAGGGATTGCATCCTTATACTGCCTGGAACGGCGAAAACCCCGGAATGCTGCCGATGGCCTCCGGTGTTGGTGACGGTCCATCAGGAGTATTGGCATATGAGTCCACTCACTTACCTTCCGATTATTTAGGTGGAGTGTTTGTCACTGCTGCGTGGATTCACAATCGTTTGGAGTTTCATCAGCTCGTGCCTGCCGGAGCATCTTTTCGAACAAAGATGACAACGGTTATCCAGGGTGATGACAACTTTCGTCCTATCAGCATCACGACCGCTCCGGATGGAAGCCTCTATATGACAGATTGGGTTGATAAGAGTTACAACATTCATGGTTTTGGACGGGTTTGGCGGATTAGATCCAGAGAAGCAACCAGTGGGCTTCCTCAAACTACAGCATCTGATCGGCAACGATTACTACATCATGATCAGGCATCCCGACGGCTGGCAGCACAACGGCTGGCTCGGGGTTCAGAAGCCGAGTTGGAATATCTGGAACAGATCGCCCGTAGCTATAAGGATGAACGAATACGAGTGGATGCGATTTTAGCATTGGACCAGATTGGCGGTGTCTCGGATGCCCTGGCTGATTTACTTATTCAGGATGAACACCAGCGAATCCGGGAAGTGGCGGTGACTCGTCTGCGTTTAACAAATAGTCAGCTCGTCGCAGTCTTAGCGGGCACCAGTAATGACTTGGTCAAAGCCGCAGCCTGGAGGAAGGTGAAAGTAGCCGCTAGTGGTGAGAGTTACCAACTGCTAGAAAATACTTTGGCAAGCTCCGATTCGTTTTTGAGACAGGCCGCGCGTCAAAGCATGCTTAACGAAGGCTCAGGGATAGATTTGACGAAGCCATTTGATATGCACCAGTCGATCGAAGTGCAGCTTGCCGTCATCTTAAATCAACAACTGAAAGCTCCTGACACATTAACGGCTTCGTTAGATCGTCTTTTGCGGCATCCGGATGAGCGTTTACGTTTTGTTGCGTTGAAGTGGATTGGAGATAACGTATTAACTCAGTGGTTGGACGTGCTGAATGATGAGCTGTTCTCGATAGCGACAAGTGAAAAGCTCATTCAAACCACATTAGCAACGATCGATTTATTAGAAGGCAAATCCCCTGTCGAGCTAGATAAAACAGGTAGTGAATTGTTTGCACAACGAATTCTTGAAAACCAAAATGCCTCACTGGATTTGAAACAGTATGCGATACGAAATATTTCGGCGACACATGCATTAGGGACTGTGCCGGCACTTACTGAACTGCTGGCAAATAATGAAGACGCCATTGCTCGGGAAGTAATCGCGAAGCTACAAGTACACCCTGATGGTCAGGCTCAAAATGCTATTCGGGGAATTGCGGAGAACAGAGCGTTGACTCCTAATACCCGGGCGTTAGCTGTCGCCGCCATGCACTCAGGATCGAAAGAAAACGTCGATTCACTTATTTCGCTCTCGGGTGACACGGAACTGGAAGTGGCAGAAGAAGCGTATCGATCTATCAACGGATACATACCGCTGCCGGAGCAAATATTAACTCTCAAGCGAAATGCGACCACGGAATATACCAAAGAACTGTTAGATCGAATTCTCTCGGCACCGAATATTACCGAAGAACGTAAGAATCGCAGTCTCGAACAGTGGTCAAAAATACTCAAACCGGGGAATCCTCAAAGAGGCGAGCGAATATTCTATAACGGTCAGGCTGGCACATGTTTTCAATGTCATCAGGTCAAAGGGCGTGGTAACTCAGTAGGACCTGATTTGAGTCGTATTGCCGCTACGCTTTCCTATGAGAAAATACTGGAGTCGATTATCCAGCCAAGTCGGAATATCGCACCACGATTTCAATCCTGGAAAATAGTCTTAGAAGATGGACGGTTAGTCACCGGCATGCAAGTGGGTGAAGATCGCGAAGGGAATCAGTTCTACGTAGATTCATCCGGGAAGCAGCACACAGTTGTTCCGTCAGAAATTGATGTAAAACAAGCGGATGATGTTTCGATTATGCCTCAGGATTTAATCAAAAATCTAACGGAACAGGAGCTGGCTGATGTGATAAGTTTCCTGGTCACGCTGAAAGGAGACCAGTAAATGCGACGGATACTATTTGCATCGACTTCAATTCTCTTATTGGCGTCACTTCAGACATACGCAGAAGCCTCGATTTCATTTAATCGTGACGTGTTACCGATATTGGCGAATCATTGCTTTGCATGTCATGGCCCGGATGCTGATCAACGAGAAGCGGATCTGCGTTTGGATTTAGAAGTGGCAGCGAAAGCAGATCGTGACGGGAGCTTTGCCATTAAACCGGGGGATATTACACAGAGTATGCTCATTGAGCGAATCAATGAAGCGGACCCGGATTTGAAGATGCCCCCTTTGCATTTCCAAAAACCATTAACAGAAAAACAAAAACGGACTTTGGAAACCTGGGTTCGCGAGGGAGCGACGTGGGAATCTCATTGGGCATTCAATGATTTGACGAATCCTGTAGTCCCGGAAGTTCCAGCTGATCATATCCAAAATGACATCGATAAGTTTTTAATCCATCAACTGAGGATCAGTGGTGTTCAACTCGAAATGAATGGCTTAGCTGACAAAGTCACGCTCATTCGCAGGCTTAGCTTTGACTTACGGGGTCTTCCCCCGACAATTGAAGAGGTAACTTCCTTTGTAAGTGAAGGACAAGCGTATGAGGAGCTGGTGGATTCGTTTCTGAGCTCGTCGAGTTACGGGGAACGCATGGCGCAGTACTGGCTTGATCTGGTCCGCTATGCCGACTCAGGCGGTTATCACAGTGATGTGACAGTTCATATTTCTCCTTACCGCGATTATGTTATCAAGTCGTTTAATGACAATCTGCCGTTTAATCAATTCACAATCGAGCAGTTAGCAGGAGACTTATTGCCGGAACCGACTGAGTGGCAGATTATTGCTACTGGGTATAACCGTCTCAATAAAACCACAGAAGAAGGTGGTGCTCAACCAGGTGAATATATCGTTAAATATGCTGCGGATCGTATTCGTACCACTTCAGGTGCGTGGTTGGGAATCACACTTGGATGTGCCGAATGTCATGACCACAAATACGATCCATTCACGGCCGGGGACTTTTATAGTTTCGGTGCCTTTTTTGCGGATATCCAGGAAGTAGGGCAGTACACGGGTGGTCGGCGAGAGCCAGAGATTAGAGTGCCCACTCTGCCCCAGCGAGCTGAATTGGCCAGGCTGGAAAGCGAAATTCAACAGGCCACCCTGGACAATGAGACCGAGCAGTTAGCGGAGTTAACGAAAGCCAAAGCTGCTTTAGAAAAACAATTTGTTCGTACGATGATTACCAGGAGTGTTGCTCCGAAGGAAATCAGAGTCTTACCTCGTGGGGATTGGCTGAACCAATCAGGGCCAGTGGTTGAGCCGGCATTCCCAACTTCATTGACGACCACTCCCACTGAGAAGCAGGGTCGGTTATCCAGGTTGGATCTTGCAAACTGGATCGTAGCAGACTCCAATCCACTAACCAGTCGGGTCTTCGTTAACCGAGTTTGGAAACTTCTTTTTGGGCGTGGCATCTCACCCCGGTTGGATGATTTTGGAGCTCAGGGTGAAGCACCGACGCATCCTGAATTACTGGATTTCCTGTCCTATCGTTTTGTCGAGTCAGGATGGGATGTCAAAGCTTTGATTAAGTACATCGTCTCTTCGCATGCCTATCAGCAGAGCTCCCTGGTGAGTGAAACGGCTGCAGCCACTGATCCGGAAAACACTTTGTTCGCCAGACAGCTGCGTTGGCGATTGGACGCTGAGTTTATACGTGACACGGCATTGAAGACTTCAGGCTTACTGGATCCGACCATTGGAGGTCCCAGTGTGTTTCCTTATCAGCCTACAGGGTATTGGCAGTATCTCAATTTTCCAACAAGGAAGTGGAATGCGGATGATGGCGATGACCAATACCGCCGAGGTCTTTATACCCATTGGCAACGCACGTTTGTTCATCCTTCGATGCTGGCGTTTGATGCTCCGACTCGTGAAGAATGTGTTGCTCAACGGTCAGTATCTAATACGCCTTCAGCTGCCTTGGCGTTGCTTAATGATCCAACGTACGTGGAGGCAGCAAGAGCATTAGGGCAGCGAGTGATTAAAGAGGGAGGCTCGACCGATGTGGAACGGATCAATTGGTTGTTCATGACAGTCCTGTCGAGATATCCGACCGCAGAGGAACTACCTACAGTCGCCGACTTGTTTGAAAGTTGTCGGACCCAGTTTACGATGGACGTTAAATCGGCAATCGAGTTACAAAAAGTCGGTCAATTCCAACTTGAAGCAGGTATTAATATCAGTGAAGCGTCGGCCTGGTCGATGGTTGGCCGGGCTTTACTGAATGTTAATGAAGCGATCTTTCGGAATTAAGGGATCAGGGAAATGAGCAATCACGATTGGACAGACAGTGTAAATCGACGAGCATTCCTTGGTCGGACGTCCGGGGGACTCGGGATGGCAGCTTTGACAGGCCTGTTGCAGGCAGAGGATGTGGTTCAGGCCGATCCTGCTGGATTAGCTCCGGGCATTAGTACGACGCCACATTTACCGGTGAAAGCCAAACGAGTCATCTTTTTATGTATGGCTGGCGGGCCCTCGCATTTGGAATCGTTTGACTATAAACCCAAATTGAAAGAGATGCATGGCAAGCCGATGCCGACTTCTTTCACAGCGAATCAACCGATCGCTCAATTGCAGGGTCAGAAGCTAGTTTGCCAGGCGCCATTGATACCCTTCCAGAGATACGGAGAATCCGGCCAGCGTATAACAGAGATTTTTCCACATATCGGCTCCGTGGCAGATGATATCTGTATCATCAACAGTCTGCATACAGATCAAATCAATCATGATCCGGCTCATACCGTGATGAATACCGGTACGTCGATTTCAGGTCGCCCCAGCATGGGCTCATGGATTACCTATGGGTTAGGAAGTGCCTCATCCAATCTTCCGGGTTTTGTCGTCCTTACGAGCAAGGGTGGCCGGAATCCTCAACCGATAGCAACACGTCAGTGGCACAGTGGATTTTTGCCCGGACGGTTTCAGGGGATTCAGTTCAACTCATCGGGCGACCCCGTGCACTACGTCAGAAATCCGTTGGGGGTAAGTAACTCGCAACAAAAGCACGTCATTGAAGTGATCAACGGCTTGAACGGGTTAAGGGATAACCTGACAGATAACCCGGAAATACGCACTCGGATTCAGCAGTACGAGCTCGCATTTAGAATGCAACAGTCGGTTCCCGAGTTGATGGATATTAGCCAGGAAACTCAGGAGACATTGGATCTTTATGGTGTTTCCGGTGCGGATGGATCTTACGCTTATAACTGTTTGTTGGCTCGGCGGCTGGCCGAAAGTGGCGTTCGTTTCATTCACTTGTACCATCGAGGTTGGGATCATCACAATGATTTAGTGCGTTACATGGGCATCTGTAGTGGGTTATGTGATCAGCCCACAGCCGCATTGATTAAAGACCTGAAGCAACGCGACATGCTGAAAGATACGTTGGTAATTTTCGGCGGTGAATTTGGCCGTACCCCGATGGCTCAAACCAACAAAGGGCCGGTCGGTCGTGACCATCACATGCGGGCCTTTAGTATGTTTATGGCTGGGGGTGGCATTCGCGGTGGAGTTACCTATGGAGCGACGGATGAGCTGGGGTACAACGCGGTAGAAAACGTCGTGCATATCAACGATCTCCATGCCACGATGTTGCATCAGCTTGGATTGGACCATGAACGTCTGACGTTTCAGTATCAGGGTCGTGACTTCCGGTTAACGGATGTAGCAGGCGAAGTGATTAAGCCCATTCTGGCTTAAAGCAAACCCTGGACGACAGGACGCAGTTCCGCGATGAGATAAAAGGATCCGGTGATGACGATGAGGTCGTCTGCTGTTGCTTCCCGCTTTACGCTTTCAAGTGCTTCCCGGGGATCGGCAACTATTTGAGTGCGGGCCGCCAGGTTATTGCAGGGTGTTACCACCGAATCATACAGGCGTTGTGGATCGACAGATCGTGGATTCTTTTGATATTTTGTGAGTGTGATGCTATGAAAATTCGGAGCCAGCAGTGCTGCGATTTCCTCAACTTGTTTATCTTCACTGCAGCTGAGTATTAGGTGTAACTTTGTATCTGCGAAGTGAAGGTTGAGAAAATCAACCAAAGCCTGTGCTGAATTGGGATTGTGAGCCACATCCAGCAGCGTGCGAGGCTGACGGTCAACAAGTTCCAACCGACCGTTACATCGAACATTGGATAATCCGAGCCTTACAGAATCGGGCTCCACAGCAAACCCCTGCCTGGTTAACTCCCAGATAACTCCCAGACAAACAGCTGCGTTATTGATTTGGTGGTTCCCAGGCAGGCCAATCGTCAGGTCTTCCCAACAAACGTCGTTTTTAATACTGACTGAACGGAGCTTCGAATGAATGGACTGAGCACCAGCCGGTTCCACTGAAACATCCCGTGCAAGACTAAGAACAGGTGCGTTTCTTTCCAAAGCGATCTGTTCAATGACATTTCGAGGGCCTTCTAATTCGCATCCGTTGACTAAGGGGATTCCGGTCTTCACAATTCCGGCCTTTTCAGCAGCAATTAACTCCAGCGTATCCCCCAGAATCTCCGTATGGTCCAAACCGATGTTGGTAATGGCGGTGACCAATGGCTCGCAAATATTGGTACTGTCGAGTCTTCCACCTAATCCAACCTCGACGATAGCGACATCGACGTTCTTTTCCAGAAAGTAGAGGAATGCGAAAGCAGTTGTGATTTCGAAAAATGTTGGTTTCAGATCGATGTCAGATTGCTTTGCATCTCTACGGTCCATCTCTTCAACGGCGGGAATGATTTGCTGAATAATCTTGATGACATCAGCTTCCTGGCATGGTTGGTTATCAATACAGAAACGTTGTCCGAGATATTCCAGATGGGGTGAAGTAAACAGGCCGGTCTTATATCCTGCGGTTGAGAGGATATGACTGAGCATGGAAGAAACAGAACCTTTACCTTTAGTGCCGGCGACATGTACAGTCGCAATTTTGGATTGCGGATTGTCCAGAAGTTCGGCTAGTTGTCGCATACGTTCGAGCTTAAACGTATCGGGGGAGGCATCAGACATGGTTCGTTCTAAATCGAACCGACTGAACAGAAATGCCTGGGCATCAGCGTAGGACTGGATGTTCGTAATGGGTGCCATGAATCTGTTCAGTTAATGAAGGTGCGGTGACCCTGAAGTTGTGTCGGAATGGTTGAATCCGCCCGTCAATTGTTACAATCTGCACGACCGTCAAATGGTGTTGCATCCAGGTCTAAAATCTCTGTTTTGCTAGCATTCCTATTCCTTATTTATAGTGTTCAAGCGGCATACTTTAAGACCATGCCAATAGGTTTTTTAAAATCTACTGATATACCTAAACCAGATGGGTTTGTTGTTTGAATAGAGCGAACATCCATCGGGAATCATACGTACCAAATTAATTACCCTGAGCTGTTGATCATTGAAACGCCAGCTCTGGCCTGCACGCACAAATTGCCTGTCATAAGAAAGGTTTTAGATGTCCAAATCAGTCGACGACAAGAAGGATGTCATCATTGAAACTCGCAACCTCTCCAAAGTCTATAAAGACTTTTGGGGTCGTCCCAAAGTCAACGCCCTGGAGTCCTTAGACCTTGAAGTGCGACGTGGCGAGATCTTTGGGTTGTTGGGGCCCAATGGCTCAGGGAAATCAACGACCATCAAATTGATCCTGGGGCTTTTATTCCCTACCAGTGGTCAGGCACTCGTGTTTGACAAAGATGCTTCGGATGTTTCTAAGAACGAACGTATTGGTTATCTTCCCGAGGAATCTTATTTGTATAAATTTCTCAATGCGGAAGAGACATTAGACTTTTATGGTCGCCTGTTTAACATGTCGGCTGGTCGTCGAAAACAGCGTGTACGTGACTTGATTAAGTTGATTGACATCGAGTGGGCAAAGCGGAGACAACTGAAAGAATACTCCAAAGGGATGACTCGCCGAATTGGTTTAGCTCAGGCATTGATTAATGATCCTGAGTTGATCGTGTTAGACGAACCAACCACAGGGTTAGACCCGATTGGTACTCGTGAAATGAAAGATCTGATTGTGCGTTTGCGGGATCAGGGCAAGACGATTCTGATGTGTAGCCATCTACTGGCCGACGTGCAGGACGTTTGTGACCGTATTGCGATTCTTCATCAAGGTGAACTAAAGGAAATGGGAGCCGTGGAGAATCTCCTGAGCGTGCGGGACATCACTCAGATTCAAGCCAAAGGACTGAGCGATGATGCTCAGCAACAGATTCGAAAAATCATTGAAGGCGACCAGGCTGATTTGGTATCGATGGAGAATCCCACCACGACGTTGGAAGACCTCTTCCTGAGTATCGTCCGGGATAGTAAAGCCCGTCCCGGGTACAACCGGAAGCGTGAGCGTGATCAAGATGGTTCCTCGGAAGCAGAAACTGCATCTGCAGAAGCGAGTGATAAGTCGTAAGCGTCTATCGGTAGGACGTGTCTTTGGTGTTTCAATAAAGTATTAACGGAATTACAGACAAATGGTCATAGACCCTAGTGAATTTATTCCTTTCGGCGAGTGGCTGGCGAATGCCGTTGGCGGATTCGTTGTGTTGGCACTGGTTATGTTTGTTGCCTGGACAGTCATTGCCTTTGCCTTTACTGCGATTCGCAATACGCCAAAGCAAGCCGTCTCGATTGTGGGTGGTGGGTTAAAGCGAGCCATCATTGAGGACTTTCCCCGTTCATCTTTACGTCGAATCATTGGTATGACTCGATTAGCGGTGCAGGAAGCAATTCGTAACAAAGTCCTAATCATCTTTGCGTTATTTGTTGTGTTGCTGCTGTTTGCAGGGTGGTTCTTAGATGTCCAAAACGATCATCCTGCACGACTCTATTTAGGGTTTGTGATTTCAACGAGTACCTATCTATTGCTCGCTCTGGCTATGTTTGTCAGTGCATTTAGTCTGCCTAATGATATCAAGAACAAAACGATTTATACGATTACGACCAAACCCGTCCGTGCCCATGAAATTTTTCTGGGGCGTGTGCTGGGATTTGGTTTAGTAGGTACGATCCTGTTGATTTTGATGGCGGCGGTTAGTTACGCGTTTGTGGTTCGAGGTTTAGATCACAAGCATACGATCGAGACGGCATCGATTGAATGGGATGAGGAAACCGGTTTAGGTACGGGGTATACCTCCGTCGATTCTCATCATCGTCATGATTTTCTGATAAATCGAAATCTAACAGGTGATGGTGCGGTCGGTATTGCTGAAGTCGCTCAGGGGCATTCGCATGCAATTTTCCGTGAAGGAGATAACTACGTATTAGGTCCCCCGACCGGTGACTTGCTTGCACGCGTGCCGGTTTATGGCAACTTACGGTTTTTAGATCGGTACGGACGTGAAAGTGAAGATGGAGGAGACGGTGGTCTGAGTGTTGGTAAAGAATGGACTTATCGTGAATATATCGAAGGTAATACGCTGAACACGGCCATCTGGACTTTTGACAATCTATCCGCAGAGATGTTTAACTCTGGTGCTGGTGGGGAGGAAGGTACATTACCTTTGGAGTTAAATTTACGCGTCTTTAGAACCACAAAGGGTGATATCGAAGGCAAAGTGCGGGGCGAGATTCTACTGGTGAATCCGGAAAAGACACTACCTCCGGCTGAACGCTATAGTGCTCCGATCCCGTTTGAAGCGGAAGAATTTCAGACGTTTCAGGTTGATATCGATTACAGCGAAATCCGCCGACAGAATCCAAGTACTGCGGAGCTTGAAAAGATCAACCTGTTTAGAGATTTGGTAGTCAATGGAAAATTGGAAGTGCATGTTCGCTGTCGTGATCATGCTCAGTTCTTTGGTATGGCTCAGGCAGATCTTTACATACGAGCACCAGAGGGTTCCTTTGAAATGAACTTCATAAAGTGCTATTTAGGAATCTGGATGCAACTGGTTTTGGTGACACTCTTTGGAGTATTCTTCAGTACGTTTCTCAATGGAATTGTGGCAATGGTTGCCACGCTATCGATTGTCGTCATGGGAATTTCCTCGGGCTTTATCGGTGAAGTGCAGTCAGGTGATGCTCCTGGTGGCGGTCCGATTGAATCGCTGATTCGAAATATTACGCAGCAGGGTGCCACGGTGGATCTGGATATGGGAGAAACGGCGACATCGGTCATTCAAGCGATGGACAAGTTCTATCTGAATACGATGGAGAGTGTTGCAAATCTGGCTCCGGACTTTCCTAAGTTCAACATGGCCTCCAAAGTAGCCTATGGTTATGACATCCAACTGGATTTAATATTGAAACAGATAACGACTACGTTGGTGTACTTTTTTGTCCTCCTGTTTGCGGGTTATTTTGTTATCTCATCGAGGGAAATTGCAGCGTGAACCTAGAAACTTCATTCAAGCGTAAAGTCAGCTATATCAGTGGTATTGTGCTGCTGTTGTTTCCCTTGTTTTATCTGGGGCAGCCGGCGACGAGTGATACCGATGGTGGTCGAGGTGGAAAACTAGCTCAACTGCGATCGGAGAACTATCTGGCTCAGTCGAACCTGGGCGAAATCGACCCGGTCAGCTCGACCATGCAGCTGGCAACCTTTGGCTTAAGGCCTATTGCTGTCATCGTGCTATGGGAGAAAGCGACTCGTTTCCAGAAAATGGAAGACTATGACAACGTGACTGCCACGGTGAATCAGATTTCTAAGTTGCAGCCTAACTTTGTATCGATCTGGAAGTTTCAGGCACACAACCTGGCTTACAACATTTCGGTTGACTTTGATAACTACCGTCACCGATATCAATGGGTGCGACGTGGGATCGACTTCCTTATGGAAGGGACTCAGTACAACAGTCAGGATGCCAAGCTGGTTCAGGAAGTCGGTGCTTACACAGGCTCCAAGATTGGCGGATCCGATGAAAAACGTCAATTCCGTCACTTGTTTGCAGAAGATGCTCCTTTCCATCAGCGTATGGAAAACTACGGTCTTGAAATGGACTCGCAGTTGGTTGCGGGCGTCGATGGTAAACCTGACAACTGGAAGGTGTCGAATCGTTGGTATCAAAAGAGTGAAGACGTGGCGAAGTTTAGTGACGCCGGTATTCGGGGTGACTGGTTGATGTTCTACGAGCGGAAGCCACAAGCACTCATTTATTACGCAATTGCTTTGGAAGATGAAGGTTATTTAGATTCGAATGCTCAGCAGGCATTTGCCGTTGCGTATGCGGGGCTGGAAGAATTAGGTTCGCTGGATATCCTCTCGACATTCACAGGTACGACATTGCGACTTAATCAAGGAATGGAATTTCAGAGTAAGCTGGATCAATTGCGTCAGGATATGAATGCTCTGGGGCCAAATGTACGTAAGGAATTACGAGAACAACGATTTGAAGCGTTGTCTAAACCCGAACAGGATGCCATGAATCTGGCGCCTGAATTGCGAACCGAATATCACACGCGTTTGGTTGAGGAAGCAAATCAAAAGATGTTTATCTCTGAGACCGACGTGGCAGAAGCGATGCCAGAGGATGTCAAAGAAGCAGCAGCGAAAATAGCGGCAGAAGCTGAAGAGATGGCGATGAAAGCAGATGCAGTTCATTACATGCGTTCGATGATCAACTATGACTATTGGTTGAAGCGGTGTGAAATGGAACAGTTGGATCTGGCCATCAATGCTCGTAAAACCACCGCAGCAGCCGATGATCTGTTTGTGAAAGCGCGATTACAGCCAGCTCGGCAAGAGTACGAACAGGCCTGGACTATGTGGACGGAAATATTTGAGAAGTACCCAACGATGATCTCAAAGGATACCGGTCAAAATCTGATGCCGTCGATCGCCAACTACATGGAACTACTCAGCCAGTTTGACGAAGACATTCCGGAGGATTTTGCCTTACAGAGTTTGGTTGAATTGGCCGAGAACGAAATGTCTGTGACGCCGGAATCCAAAATTCAGTTCCCTTCCCCGTCCAATCCGGATCGTAGAAAAGGGGAAGTGCCAAAGCCGGAATTTCTACAGGACAATTAATCGGTATTGGTCAATCTGATCACTGGCCCGCATTCAGGCGGGTGTATTCCTCAGCAATACGATCAAAGAATTCAGCTCGTAGGTTGAACGGATGATAAACCGCGCGCATCACGAAGCGGTAGGTTTTTCCGACTTCATATTTGGGAACAAAGTACTGAAAATCCCACGCCGGATTTCCCGATCCGCCGCCGGAGGGCGATTGAGTCAATCGTATCAGGTCGTTATCCCGGAAGATCTGTGCAAATCCCATGGAATGACTGACTCCGAAATACCAGGGTTGGTCAAATCGATGGCGAGAGTAACCAAAAACCAGACTCAGTGGAAAATCCGTGTCGTGATTAAACATGCGGTTGTCACTTTTTCCGCGATGGGTGGCCTGAGTACCGTGTTGAGGTGTAACGCCTCTCACCATTTGAGGCTCAGGGTAGTCTTTGGTTGACTTCCCTTCGACATTTTCAAATCCCGGAAAACGAATGCTTAAGTCTTCTGGTTGATGAATGTAGCTGGCCCAAAACAGACCGATGTAGTCGTTCGCAAATGTTCGCGCTCGTGGAGTGCATTCGTAGGTGAGTTGGATTGTCCCGTGCTCGAGCAACTCGTAGCGTTGGCAGCTTTCTAACTGATAATGTCCGGCAGGTGCTTGATAAAGCTCGACCGCATATTCACTGACCTGTCGTAATTGAATCGGTAGTTTACGTGGCTCAAACAGGATGTCACGGTCCCGAGTCTTACCGTCGTGGATGTGTTCATAATTGAGTCCGGCGTAGCTTGGTACAAATAGATTTTTGTCCTGATTCTTGTGCGAGATTTTTGCAACGCCACTATATCCGGCTTTATGACCGGGCAGTACGTTATCGTCGACCGCTTCGTTATTAACGACGACGATTTCAACGTCACCTCGCTTTAGAACAACATAGTTTTTCTCAGGTACTTTCCAGCTCCCGCTTTTTTGATGAATCGTAGTGATGGGTTTGACGGAGTGTTCTTCTGCTGCAGAGTGCGAGAGTGTCAGTCCAAGGAGTAGAATCCAAAAGTGTCGTGTCATACTAAGAGTCATTTCTATGTTGAGAGAGATAGCCAATACTTGATTGGTAGTAACGAGTTGTACGGGCGGTCATGTTTGCCTGATTTTGTGTTTGCTGTTCTTCTAAGTCATCCAGATTGGCCTGACAGGTCAGGCAACCTCGAGTCTCAATATGCGATTGAATGAAGAGCTTCTGTTCACCTGGAAGAACTCCAAGTAGGTAAGCTCCCAGCGTCTTCCGGCTTGGACAGCCAAGATTATGTTGTCGCCAGATAGCTCCCAGCGAATGTTCGCCCACGGCAATTTGCTGCCGGAGCGTGTTTAAGCGATTGTTGAGTTCCACATCGTTTGCCAAAGCCTGCTCTAATTGTGACGACCGGGCTGCATCCAGATCTTCCTCCAGATACGCGGCTAATTCGGCATTGCTAAAAATATGGAGCATTCTGTTCTCTTATCCCTGTGGGTCCGCATAAAGTTCTGGGAATAAATCTGCGTTGACTCCCAGACGTACCATGTGCCGTTTCACTTTATCTACAAATTCATGTTTGTAACTGGCGACTTGCTGTTGAGTGATATCGAGAGATGCGGCAATCTCTTTGTTCGGATTACCACTCACAAATAAGAGTTCCAGGCAGGCCAGCTTTATCCAGGCCTGATTTTCAATCAGGTTATCGACTTCCTTTTGCAGAATTTGCAATAATGCACTTTCCTCTGCTCGTTTACGCTCGCCACTTCGATAGATCGTCGAGGCACCACGTGCTCTGCCTGGCAGGTCGATCACCTGCTCTGAGTCATCACCGGTTAGTGACGCGATCGTGGGCCGGCCTCCGATCTTTTTAAAATGATCGATGATTCGGTAACGGCAAATCGTAAATAGAAAACTGTCGATCGGCCGGTCCTCATCGAAATTTGGGAGGCTGTTGATAAAACCAATCAAGGTATCCTGCACGATATCCTCGACGGTTGCGTTGTCTCGGATCTTCTTGCGAACGAAAGCCTGTAATCGCCCGCCAAATCGATCAACGAATCGCATCCAGGCATCATCCGATCCCGAGCGAATTTCTTCGATCAGCAGTTTATCAACTTCGGCCATTACTTATCTCGGCTTATTAGAGTACTAAGCGAATTGTAACTTGCCGAAGGGGGGCCCCACAAGAATTTAGACCCAGTGGAGCATGGTTGCGATGACGGAGAGTGCGGCCAGAGTTGCTAACAAAATGACGGCATTGACAACGATTTGTACTGTCCGCACCGTCTCACGACTACGCATGACCTGGTTTCCACGCAACAGAAATAGCAAGATCAGTACAACACTGGCGATCATAATGTATTGAACGAGTCGCTCGCCAAGAAAGACTTCTCGCCATCGCTGTTCTATTTCTGCTTGCAGAGGCTTTAAGTCAACGATTGCGATTAAATGATAATTGGTGATATCTGATGGCCGACCACTGAGAATGGGCGTGTGCTCTTCGAGATAAATGTCACTCGGTGCTGCAATTTCCAATAGGTCGATTTTCAGCCCTTTGTCGACAAGCAACTCTCTGCCGGCAACATGGCCTTCGGTGGTTTCCGCAATGATCCTATTGATGGCCGCGTCGATTTTCATGAGAAAGCTATCACGGACACCCGGCAGGTCGACGCTCATTTCTGACTCGATCCGGAATGCGTAATCGTTTCCAGTGGGTATCACCAGAGCCGGATCGGTCGTGGCGGCACCCTTGGTTTGCGTTTCGAGATCGAAACGAAAGTACCTGGATTGATTGGTTGACGAAGTGGAATCCTGAGCGGAGAGTGTCAGGACTAACAACCCAAGAAGTAAAACGGATTGGAGGAATCGATTAACCATGTTGCCACCACGTGCTGGCCTGAGTTTCAAACTCCTTTCGCTGAGCAGTTGTGTAGCTCGGAGATGCAAATTGGATGACTAGAGCCGTTAATGCTGTTACTCCCGGCATTAATGGTTGTGGAGCTACTGGGAGGAACCAGGCCACCATGGCAAACAGAAATGCGGACATGATGTCGTAACGGGAATTCCTTACCGGTGTCGCGTGGTTCCACCATCGACACATTGAAAATAGCAAACCGGTAAACACGGCAAAATGTACATAGGACGGGCTTTCACCGGTTGAAAACCTCCAGTGCTCAAGGATCCAGGGCCAGTAGCTATTGGAGGAATGTAAGTCATTGAAATCCAACTTCAAAAAGTTTCCGATGCCTAAATAGAGTGCACCTAAACCAGCACCCACACCAAACATTACCAGACGCTTCGTCCCAATTTCATCACGGGAGGTTTCCCAGAATTTTCCGACCACCAGAACTGTCCAACTACTGAGCATGATGATCGACATTAGCCAGATGAACCACTGAGTTGACTCGACACTCGAAAGCCCCTGATTGTTGAGATAGATTCCGAAAATCAAAGTCGTACTGGCCGCCGCACCAACGACCGAACGGATCATTGAAGACGTTAATTCACTAATTCGTTGTGATTTATCTTTTAATGTCAGTTCTCTGATGGCCATATCCTGCCAGGTCATTGGTTTGCCCTGACTAATGGGAACGGGATAGGGATTTACGACTGGAGACTTTGTCTGAACTTGTGGTTGTCTGACCGGAACATTCTGTTGTGTAGGGATGTTAGTGCCGGTGATTGTCGACTCGGACTGAGGTGGATTTACCGTTGGCGGTGGAGCAACGACATTCTGTGGGTCAACCGGTTTAGCTTCCAATGTAGGCCGATCGTCCGAGGCATTTATCTGATCCAGTGCGGCGAGATATTCTGACGGAAGTTGAGGGCGTTGTAATTCGGGAATTAGTTCGTAGTTAGGTTGCGGGACATTCAACATCATTTCCACAACACTTTGATAGCGTCGATTTGGATCCTTTTCCAACGCTTTGGCGATCGCCGGTCGATAAGCGGACGGGACTTTGGATAGGTCGGGACGTTGCGTTAAATGTTTGGTCAGAATCTCTGCATCAGATTCCCCATCAAAGGGGATATCACCAATTAACAGCTCATACAGCATGATTCCCAACGCGTAGATGTCGATTTGACGACCATAGTTCCCTTTGCCAATTTCCGGAGCCATATAGCGGCAAGTGCCTATGGACCGAGTGTGATTATTCCTTTGACTATGAGAAATAAGCTTCGACAGACCGTAGTCACCAACTGCAATACGGCCTTCACTATAGAAGACATTACCTGGCTTCAAATCACGGTGGACACAGCCATTTTCATGTAAACGATGGACACCACTGGCGATAGCAAAGAACCAGGCAGCCGCTCGCTCGATTGAAAGTCCTTCAGGATTACGAGTTAGTACATCTCGCAGGCTATTGCCCGACATGTACTCCATAATGATCCAGGACTCTTCATGGTTCTCTGTATGTTTGATGTCATAAAGCAGAACGAGGTTGGGATGATGGATATTGAGTATTAAGTTGTCACCACGATCCGCTTCCATAAAATCGACTTTTTTGAGAGCGACTTCTTTACCTACATGACTCACGGCGAAGTAGACTTCCCCGAAGCCTCCTCTACCTAATCCTCGTTTGATGGTGTAACCATCAAGAGGAGTATCGCCAGTGGAGTAAGTAAATTTCATGATACTGTTAGTTAGTCGTGGTTAGTTGCGTTTTGTTTTGCCTGACAGTCTTACAATTACGTGCTGTCAACCGTGCGGAAAATGTAGAACTGAGTTATTGTACCTCTTCCAAACTGAAGGACATCCGATCACTTTTTACTTGCGATCCGTAATAGAGCTCTCCTTCCGATTGTTCAATCACACCATCTAGGTTGACCGGTTGGTCGGATCGACAGCAAAGCTTGTCCTCTTGTCGGAAAAGGACGATCTGATGGTCCTCTCCATGATAGACGACATGATTCGTCATATTATTTCCAATAATTAGTGTTTCTGACATCAGTAGGATGGCATCCGCAAACGGGTTAGTACGTGAACTACCAATTAAATCTAAACGTGCGCTGGTACTCAGGGGGTGTGGTTTTGTGAACTGGAGCTGTGCACTTCCGAGTACGATTAAATCTCCGTGGTGCAACAATGTTGGTGATGTAATCACAGCATTTTGAATTTTGACGTCAGCCAGTGGCTCAAGCACATAATCGCCTTCATCTCCCTGCCGAGTGATTTTGGCATGCTTACCGGCAACATCAGCAACCAGTGGTATATCAGTATTTGATCCCGGGCGAGCTTGTCCCAGGATGACCTGATCCTTGAGACAAACCAGATAACCACCCACAGCGTCGATCCACATCAAAAATCGATCAGAGACAGATTTCATGATCTTGCGATTGGTCCTGAAAAAGTGGCGGTTATTTACCGAGGAATTCCGAGGTGGTGCAGCCAGAACACGCGTGGAGTTTGAGACCACTCCAGGTCGTTTTTTCCAGATTGTATTCATGACTTGGCTCACTATTAGTTTATCAGCTTTGCTCGTAGGCGCAGGAAAAGGGGCCCACGCCTGTTGCGTGAACCCCATTCCCGGAAGTCGGAGTTCGTTATTTCCGAGCTAACTTAGCTTTAGGAGCGTCAGTTTCCTGAGATCCGAAGTAGTTAGCGACTTCGTCGAGGATGTCTGTTGTCGACTCAGTTTCGACTGGGATACGATCCAGTGACTGATTTTTGACGTTAGACATCTTTTCCTCAGTGCTGAGACGAGAGTCCAGGTTGTCGAGTAAGGCGTTTGCCTTGGCCAGCTGGCTATCGTCGATTTCAAACTCACTGGCAGACTTAGTGACTTCAATCATCTTGTTGCGGGCAGCAAGATTTTCGATTTCCACTCGCAGCTTTCGCTGAGAAGCCTGCATTGCTGCCAATCGATTTCGAACAGTCTTGAGATTGTCCATTCGTGTGACATGGAGTTTCTTGAGGTTGTCCAGGGTTTCGTTATCCGTTTTGAATTCCTCAAAGCGATTGGTAAGATCTCGCTTGACGTCATCGGCCGTATATTCGATTCCGTGGTACATCACATACTCAACACCAGATGAAAGGTCTGCGTTCAGACGTTTAATCGACTTTTCATCTTCTGCTAACTTCCCTTCAAATTCAGTGATGTTAGCTTCGAGCTTTTCGATCTCGACTTCTTCCCGAGCGATCAGCTCCATGTTTTTACGAATCTCAGGAGTGATATCTGAGATTTCCTGGCGTGCTCGTTCCAGCTCAAATTCCACCGGGACGGAATTCTTTACTGAGTCGCGAACACTGGCCACTGAAGTGGTTACATAACTTGTTGCGTCGCTGCCGAATAGCAGTGCAAGTAGCAGCATGACTGCAGCGGCACCGCCTCCGACATACATAACTTTCTTTTTCATCGTTCGATCTCCTTTCAAGAGAATATTCGATTGAAATTTTGCATGCCTAACTGGATTACATTTCCAGTTGGAGGTTACATCCTGAAAACTTAATTGCTGAAATCCTTTCCAGCAGTACTTACACATGTATTCGTAAGGCAGACTGGATTATTGGGTTGTTGAGATGAAAAAAACGACAAATCTTTTATTGTTTCCTCAAAGGCCTGAAAAACAGATGTTTGCCTTGAAAATGACTCACTCAGAATCGTTGTGAACTACTGAGGTAGACTCTATGTTTGGCCTATAATAAGAAGAGTTGGTGTAATTGGATTTCATCAAAATGTCGATGTTGGCACCACCCAATTAGGTACAGGATATGAATCTCCGGATCGGATTTCTTACTATGGCTGTGGCGATCACCATGCTGGTGACCGTCTCGACGCACGCGCAGGATAATTCTGCTCTTAATCCGGAATACCAGGCATTAATCAATCAGTTGGGGAATCCTTCTTATCAGGTTCGTGAACGTGCTCATGCAAAACTGGTTAAGGTTGGAATGTCGGCTCGTAGTGAATTGGCAGCCGCCCTGCGAAGTCCGGACTTAGAGATTCGCAGCCGGGCCCGCCGGATTTTTGTGGATTTAATGTATGAAGACTTTGAACAAAAGCTTCAGCGATTTATTGATGATGTTGAGGGCAAGCAGGAACACGACTTGCCAGGTTGGAATTTATACCAAAAGAGAATTGGTACGACCTCGGAGGATCGAAAGTTTTTTGCTTCGATGGTTCGAGCGGAATCGAAGGTGTTGCGAGCCATTGAAACCAAGAAAAACCTGGCCGAATTGTTACAGGAACGAGTGAAGCAACTTCAGCCTTATGGCAATTACACTCCCTCCGGTCCCCGAATTCCACAGATTCAGAGTATTGCCACCGTGATGCTTGGTGCCTCGGAATTGACTCCGGCTGAACGCGAGACGTTAGTATCACCGGTTTACAACCTGTTGAATTACTCCCAAATCAAATCACAGATTATCGATAAACCAGATAACGATGTTGGGAAGCGGATGACACGTGAATGGGCAGAGATTGCCTGTCAATCCAGAAGTAAAACTCTTGGGTTGATGCTAATTCTGAATTACGGTTTTGAAGAATCAGGAATTAAAGTCGCACGGGAGATGCTCAGCAATAAAGAGAGTTTTTCGACGAGCGAACAGTATGCTGCGATTTGTGCTGCGAGGTTTGGTGGAGTTGATGAAGTCGAATTACTGATACCGTTACTAAATCAACAAACTCTGGTTCATTCCTGGAGCACGCCTCAGGCAGGTGGAAAGCTGATCAAGACGCAGTTGCGAGACACAGTGCTGATCATGTTGCTCCATCTGACCAAACAGAGTCCGGAAGATTATGGATTTAAGTTTTCACGACCCAGCCCCATCTACGTTTATGAAGTTTATTCCTGTGGTTTCACCGAAGACGAAAATCGTGAAAAGGCACACGCCAAGTGGAAGACCTGGTGGGATGAATCCGGTAAGCAATGGTTAGAAAAGGCTAAAGCCGCCAAGGCGGCAGAAAAGCCGGCAGAACCTAAATAAGTACAGTCCAGTGTCTGATCACGACTATCTGCAGAAACTCACCGAAGCCGGAGCCAGCATCAGACAATGGGCTGAGCAGGCAGCTTGCCGTTTTGTGTTGGCCGAGAGTTGTACCAGTGGACTGTGTGCTGCGACCATTGGAAGCCAGCCGGGAATTTCAGAGTTCTTTTGTGGTTCCCATGTCACCTACCGTAATGATTCCAAACGACGTTGGCTAGATGTTCAGGCAGATGATTTGCAGAAGCATGGGCCGGTTAGTGAATCGGTGGCCACTCAAATGGCAGAAGGAGCTCTTCTGGCGACGCCCGAAGCTCAGATCTCGGTCTCGATTACAGGGCACCTTGGTCCCCAGTCCCCTGACGGTATGGATGGAGTTATTTTTATTGGTGTGGCCGTACGGCAGTCAGACGAGTTGTTGACGGTTGCTGCAAGATTCGAGTTACCTGAAGCCATTCGATCCGAGAGACAGCAATTGGCGGCCATGAAGGCTCTATCCTGTTTAGGCCGGGTGTTACAGCTGCAGATAGCCGTCCAGCAAGTTTGTCAGAGTACCCGTCCCTATTATGTAATCGGCAACCCGCAGATCCTGGCATTACTGCCTGGTTCTTTCAATCCGGTTCATCAGGGACATCAGCAGATGGTGCGGTTTGGACGCGAGCATTTGTCCGGGGAAGTTCACTATGAACTATCGGTCGAGAATGTTGATAAACCGGATCTTACGCAAGACGATTGTATCAGCAGATTACTTTCGATTTGTCTTGATGGTAGTATTGTTTTGTCGCGGGCTCCGACTTTCCTCAGCAAGGCCCGGCTACTTGGAAAAGTCTGTTTTTTGGTTGGAGCTGACACCATTGGTCGGATAGCCGAAACGCGATATTATGCCGATGAAAATGGTCGCGATAAAGCGTTACAAGAATTACAGGAATTAGAGGTATGCTTTTTAGTTTTCGGTCGTACAATGGACGATTCATTTTTGACGTCCTCATGTAATCAAGGCTCTTTTACGGAACTCGCTGACCTGCCGTTACCCGCAACTTTAGCGGCAATTTGTCAGGGAGTAGATTCAGAGGAATTTCGTGAAGATGTGTCTTCAAGAGACTTACGGTAAACGGAAACGAAATTGGCAAACCAATTAGCTCCCCAGAGAGCGGACCTGTATCGACGCGGAATTATCCTTGGTGCTGTATCCTCAGTAGGGTACTCGGCAGCCAACGTTTTCCTGCGCGCCGTAGATGATTGTGACCCGGTTTGGGTGAGTTGTATTAAAGCGGTTCCCACGATTCTGATCGTTTTTCCCTGGCTGGTCTGGCGATATCAGAAAGTCGAACGGAAAATATGTCCACCGAAACTGGTATTAGGGCTCGTGACCCTGTCGATCGTTTCTCACTATGTGGGCAATGTCGGTTTCCAATGGTCGCTCAATAAAATTGGTATGAGTCTGGCGGTTCCGATTTGTCTGGGGGTCCTGATTGTGACCGGAGCGTTGGTGGACTGGTGGTTTTTGAAGGACAAGCCATCGGCCCGCACGATCGGATCTATGGTGATTCTTATTACTGCAGTGGTGGTACTATCAACCGGCGGTAAAGAGGCCTTCGCTCAATTAAAGAAGCTGTTGGATAATCCGGATGCCAATCCCTACTTACTTACGTTTGCCATTGGTGCCGTGATTATTTCCGGAGTCAATTACGGGGTCTTCGGGGCGGTCATTAAAGTAGTAGGTAATCGGGGCGTCTCGCAGCCGGCGATTATGACCATCATCAGTGTTACGGGCTTCCTGTTTTTGCTGGTTCTTAGTTCTCAAAACGGAGCATGGGATGAGCAGCATAATTTGGAGTTCAATAACCTGGCCCAGATGACCTTAGCAGGGATTTGCAATGCGATTGCCTTCGTCGCCCTGGTGTCGGCGATCAAAATCCTCTCAGTGACTCGATACAATCTTGTAAACGCCAGTCAGGCGGCATTAGGAGCGATCTCAGGAGCAGTGATTTTTGATGAGCCGGTAAGTGTTTGGATGGTATTGGGTATCGTATTGACCGTGATTGGCCTGATGGTGATGAAACGCGATAAGTAACCTCACGCATTCGTTGATATCACAATTACAGAATGGTGTGATGTTGTTTAAAATAAAGGCAGAGAATGCGAGTTCAGAGGAGTCCTGCTTGTAGATGGAATCTGCAGAGAACCTACAAATTCCGGTCTACCTTGGGGTAGACGTGGGAGGCACGAGTATCAAGATCGGAATCGTTGATGATTCCGGTCGTTCGCTTGCGCATGGCAATATTGATACCGAGCATGAAAAGGGACCTCAGGATGGAGTGGATCGGATTATTGCCTTCGCTCGGGAATTGCTGACGACTACGGAAGTGACCTGGGAGAAAATCGTTGCGATCGGACTTGGTACTCCCGGAACCATGGATATTAAAAAGGGTATGCTTCTGCACATGCCTAATATGAGTGGTTGGGATGATTTTCCCATACGCGATTATTTGTCTGAGCAGGCAGGCAAGCCTGTGGCGTTTGTGAATGATGCGAATGCAGCGGCTTATGGCGAGTACTGGGTGGGGCGGGGACAGGAATATGAAAGCCTAATCATGTTCACATTAGGAACGGGTGTGGGCGGTGGTATTATCGTGCACGATAACTCACTTGATGGTGAGCATAGTCATGGTAGCGAATGCGGACACATTATCATTGACAGTTCACCGGATGCCAGGATTTGTCCTTGTGGATTATCAGGCCACCTTGAAGCGTATGTGAGTGCCCGCAGCGTAGCACTTAGAACAGTGGAACAACTCCAAAGTGGCAGTGAGTCGTCATTGCAGCAAGTGTTGCAAAATCAGGAAACCATAACGGCTTTAGATGTGGCGAACCATGCAGAACAGGGAGATGCGTTGGCACTGCAAATTGTCAAAGAGACGGCAGAGTATCTAGCCAGTGGAATTGTCTCGGCCATGCACATCATTGACCCGGACATTATCGTGCTTGGCGGTGCCATGAATTTTGGTGGCCATGAGCAACAGACCGGCAGGATGTTTTTGGAGCGTATTCGCGAACGAGTATACGAGTTGACCTTTCCTGTTCTGGTCGAAAACACGATTATTGATTTTGCAACGCTTGGCAGTGCCTGTGGCTATATCGGCGCTGCCGGTGTCGCTCGAAGACAACTGGGATCAGTTTAAGAAGAGCTAAGAGTAAGGGACGGATAGATCGGGTAACAATGGATTGCCGCAATATTAGAAATTTCAGCATCATTGCTCACATTGACCACGGGAAAAGCACGTTGGCTGACCGCCTGCTGGAATTTACCGGGACGGTGTCCGAGCGTGAACTCAAAGACCAGATGCTCGATGATATGCAGCTGGAACGGGATCGGGGAATCACGATTAAGGCTCGTAGCGTCAGCGTGGAGTACAAACATGGAAACACAGTTTATCAACTGAACCTGATTGATACTCCGGGTCACGTGGACTTTCAATATGAAGTTTCCCGGGCGTTAACCTGTTGTGAAGGAGCTCTGTTGCTGGTGGATGCGTTTCAAGGTGTTGAAGCGCAGACTGTGGCAAATGGATATAACGCGTTTGATCATGATCTGGCAATCATTCCCGTTATCAATAAGATCGACCTGGACTACGCTCGTGTTGATGAAGTCATCGAGGAAATTGAACAGCAGTTTGGTCTGGGGGATGCCGACGTCCAAAAAGTAAGTGCCAAAGAAGGAATCGGTATCGAAGCGCTGTTGGAGGCCATCATCGAAAACATCCCGCCGCCTACGGGTGACCCGGATGATGAACTGCGAGCGATGGTTTTCGATTCGCATTATGATGAGTTTCGCGGCGCGATTACTTACATCCGCGTGATGGATGGAGCGATTCGTAAAGGTGATAAGATCAAGTTCATGCGAGCCGGTTCGATGCACGACGTCATTGAGATTGGGCAGTTCACTCCGCAACAGACCCCGTGTGATGTTTTGCACGCAGGCCAGGTGGGATATGTAATCTGTAACATTAAGTCACTTGATATGGTCCATATCGGGGACACCTTGTGTCTGAGTAAATCGGATGTGGAAGCATTAACCGGTTATCAGGAACCTAAACGAATGGTCTATTGCGGGCTATATCCATCTGACGGTCAGGACTTCAAGGAATTGCGCGATGCGTTGGGACGGTTGAAAATCAATGATCCCAGTTTCGAGTTTGAAGCGGAAACGAGTGAAGCATTAGGCTTTGGGTTTCGCTGTGGATTTCTGGGACTGCTGCATATGGAGATCGTGCAGCAGCGTCTTGAGCAGGAATCGGATGTGGACCTGATTCAAACGGCTCCCAATGTTACCTACGAGGTCACTAAGAAAGACGGCACGGAACTGCGAATTCATCGTCCACAGGAAGTACCGGAACCTGGTGATATTCTTGAATTTCGTCAGCCGATCGTAAGGGTGAATTTCATTACTCCCGGAGAGTATGTCGGCGCTATCATGAAACTCTGTAACGAGCGTCGTGGAGTTCAGCAGTCTCAGGAATACATTTCGCCTACACGGATGATGTTAAGCTATGACCTGCCCCTGGCTGAAGTGATTTATGACTTGCACGATAAGCTCAAGAGCTCCACACGTGGATACGGCACGATGGACTACGAGATTATTGGTTATCAGACTGCTGATCTGGTGCGTATGGATATTTTGGTTAATGGTAACCGCGTGGATGCTTTGAGTGTGATTTGTCACCGGGCAGATTCGCAGGTTCGTGGTCGTGCCGTCTGTAAGAAGCTCAAGACAGAGATTGACCGCCATATGTTTGAAGTGGCTGTGCAGGCTGCCATTGGTGCCAAGATTATTGCTCGCGAAACGGTTCGGGCTCTACGCAAAAACGTTACTGCCAAGTGTTATGGTGGTGACATCTCACGTAAGAAAAAGCTATGGGCGAAGCAGCGTGAAGGTAAGAAGCGGATGAAGAGCATCGGTAGTGTGGATATTCCACAAAAGGCATTCATGGCTGTGCTTGATAAAGGCCAGGATAAAAAGTAACGCCTATGGCTGCCGAAAACCGACTCTCTGTCTACCTCATTGCGTTGGGGATCGTGGCGGTCGGAGCTTTGGTTGGTTCATGGCTAACTCCCTCGTCGTCCTCGGATGTTCTACAAGCGCCTGTAATCTCGGGCAGTATGGATGATGCAGCTCCGGGACCGCATTACGCTCTGGAATGCTATGACTGTCGGATTCCTTTTCGAGTCGATGCAAGTACGGTCAATGAAACGAATCTACCGATCTGCTTTAACTGTGGGGCGACCAATGCGATCGAAGATATTCCCACTCAATTGAATACAGTTCGTTTTGAGTCCCGGGCTATACAGGAGTTGCAACGATGGGATGAAGTAGTCTTTGAGTATGATTCTGAGAAGTATCTAAAACGGGTCATAGGATTGCCCGGAGAAGAAGTGGTCACCGAGAGTGGCGAGCTATACATCAATAACCAGCTTTATCAAAAGTCGCTCGAAGAGTTTGACCAATTGAGCGTTGATCTGTTTGATAGCCGGTATCAGCCGTCCGACCCGACTTTTAGTTTGTTGCGACGATTTGGAGTTCGCGGTGAGGATGAGGGCTGGATCTACACACTGGACAAGTCTTTCTCTTTTGATGCTCCGGCCAAAACTCATCCACAATGGCTGGATTATCACCAATGGAATATTGTGGCGGGGTTTGTTCCACCGGCACCACGAGGGTCCAGCTCGGCCATTTTTGATTACCTCCCCTACAACCAATTCATTTCCCGTTCACGATTGAATTTCGTGGATGATTTTGTAGTGAACCTGGAATTGAAGATTTTCCAACCTGGCGTCGTCCGGTTGAGGTTACTGGACGTGGAGGTCGAGATCGACTTCCATTTGTTTAACGTACAGGTTTCTCAGTCTGCCTTTTTAAGAAGCTCAGCAAAAGTGGCACCTATTCAGTGGGAAGAGACCGGTACTGCAGTACCGCTGAGAATTGGGAGGCTGGATGGTCGAGTGGTTGTGCAGATTCAGGGGAATACGGAGTATTATCCGATGGATCCGTTGATTCGAACGGGTGACTTTGAGTCCGATACGCTTGTTCGGAAGACTCCGTTTTCGATTGCTGCAGACGAAGGTGTATTGGATCTCAATTTGATCATGATTGCGCGGGATATCTATTGGCTTGGTATGGATTATTCTTCAGACAGATGGCAGGCTGCGAAAAAGATGACGTCTGAAGAGTATTTTTTGGTGGGTGATAATCAACCGGTATCACGTGATTGCCGACATTGGGGCGAGGGAATTACACGTGAGGCGATTATAGGTGTGGTCATAAAAGAATAATGACAGGAATAGTGTGAACAAACAGCGGTTTATCACACTATTAGTTGTTAGGTATATTGGTAGATACGCCTAGCAGCGATAGAGTCCTTCGATGTGTATTCAAAAACAAGTAGGCAGTTAAACGAAAAAATGAGTAACTTAAGTTACAGGGAAGAGCTTCAGGACGGAGTCGTGATGTACATTCGCGACATGCTGGAAGGATTCGCACTAGCTTTTATTCTGGCATTTATCTTTCGCGAATTTGTCGTGGAAGCCTATATCATCCCTACCGGATCGATGGCTCATGGGCTGCAGGGGACGCATGTCGAACATAATTGCCATGTTTGTGACTACCAATATCGAGCTGGTGCGTCTATAGAGAATGCCGAAGATTCAGACAATGAAGTCGTTGCGACAGTCTGTCCAATGTGTGGCTTTACCGAAGTTCTGGATAAAGCCAACGATTCGTCCAAGGGCGCCTTCTCCGGTGATCGCATTCTGGTTAATAAATTCTCTTATCTGTTCAACGATCCCAACCGCTGGGATGTAATCGTCTTTAAGAATCCGATGGATTCCACTCAGAACTACATTAAACGACTGGTTGGGCTACCGGGCGAAAAGGTGTTGGTCACCAATGGAGACGTTTATACCAAGCCCCTGACCAATACCAATGCGGTATACCAGATTCAGCGGAAGCCGGAGCATAAGCAATTGGCGATGATGCAGCTTGTGCACGATACACAATATCGCCCCAAAGCACTCGATGATTTAATGTGGCCTCAACCCTGGCGAATGGTGGGAACCTATGCAGACACGTATCACCCGCCTGCTGAAGAAGGCCAGCCGGGAGCCTGGAAACCAACGACAGAGGGATTTCAGTATTCAATAGATGGTTCCAGTCAGGAAAAGGTGAGTATTCGTTATCACCACAATATGCCCGAGCAAAACTTCTGGGTGATTTATAACCAGATCATGGGGCACATTAAACAGGCTGAAGCGGCAGGTCGGTCCGAGGATGTCATACGCTATCGAGAGCAGTTGCGGACAGCTTTCTGGCCGCTTCCCAGATTGATTACGGACGTATACGCCTACAATACCGTGATCGCCAGGAATGATATTCAAAGCGCAGCGTATTCGGTGTTTTCCCTTCCTGTCGGAGATGACATTGCCGAAGGATCTGAATCAGATTTAGGAGGACAGACTCTAGCTTTAGATCAGGATTATGTGGCTACATTTAGAGAGGTTATGCAGGGCGAGAAACCTTCCTCTGATTTGCTGGTCTACCGAATATCCCAAAGACTACGTTCCAGTTGGCCCGGTGCGGATACGCGAGGGCAATACTGGGTTGGTGATCTGGCTGTGGAATTCGATGTTCAGATCGAAGGTGAGGCCGGCATATTGGGATTTGATATTGTTGAAGCCGGAGTCCATTACGAAGGTGAAATCGATGTCGCTACTGGAAAGCTTGTGTTATCCATAAATGGTGGTGCAGAGTATTTTGTATCAGCCGGGGAAGACGAAAGCACCGGTTTTGAAGGTCCGATTGTTGAAGGGCAGACGACCATTCAGGGAAAAGGCGAGCATACCATTCGCTTTAGCAATTTCGATAATGAATTACGAGTGTGGGTGGATGATGAGTTAGTCGAATTGAATCATCGAGCAACTTTTGTAACTGAACGGATGTTAGGTCCCAAGTGGTCCGAAGAAGACCCCGGAGATTTGCTTCCGATTGGCTTACATTCAACCGGATTAGCCATGACACTGGAAGACGCCCGGGTTTATAGAGACGTTTACTATATCGCTTCGAAAAATAGTCTTGCTATTGGTGGTGAATACGATGTTAATTTCAGTGAAGAGGGGATTACCTCGGATTTAATCATGCGGTATCAAAGAGACATTGCTCAAATTGATCCAATCTGGCTATCTCCAAATCGGAGTAGCTCGAGCAAATATAATCACATCAAGCTACACCTTTCGGCATTTCCAGCCTGGAACGATTCACCGCTGTTTGCTGACCGCAATAGTCTGGAATTTGATGTGCACGAAGACGAGTTCTTCCCGATGGGTGATAACAGTCCTCAGAGTGCAGACGCCCGAAGTGAGACCTGGTTTCGCGACATGGGAAAAAATACATTCAATCGTAAGTTGTTTATTGGCGAAGCTCTTTTGATTTACTGGCCACACCCGCATGGAGCCCCGGTAGTCGATTGGCCGATCATTCCGAACTTCCAACGAATTGGTGTAATACGGTAAGATACCTACGGTAATTTCTTAGCTTAAAAGCGAGACGCGACAGGATGTCGATTCTTGAAGTCAACGGATTGGTTAAAACCTATGGCCGCAAACGCGTGGTCAATGGAGTTAGCTTCTCAGTCGAACCGGGTGAAATCGTAGGATTGCTGGGGCCTAACGGCGCAGGCAAAACCACGACGTTCAAGATGACTTGTGGAATGGAACGGCCTGATGAGGGCTCTGTCACACTGCACGGACAGGATGTAACAGACTGGCCGATGTATCGCCGCGCACGTGAAGGGCAGATGGGGTACTTACCGCAGGACTCGAGCGTTTTCGCTAAACTGTCGGTCGAACAGAATCTCAATCTGATGATCGAATTGCAAAAGATTTACGGCAAAGCCAAACGTAAGCGTTGTGATGAACTGCTGGAACGGTTCAATATCACTCATATTCGTAAAAACAAGGCTGGCCGGGTTTCTGGTGGAGAACGTCGACGACTTGAGATTGCTCGTTGTCTGATTCTGGAACCAGAGATCATCATGCTTGATGAGCCGTTTGCCGGTATCGATCCCAAGACGATTGATGGAATTCAGGCAACGATTTCTGAGTTGCGAGAGACCGAAGGCATCTCATTCTTCATAACCGACCATGCGGCCATTGAAATCCTCGAAGTGGTCGATCGCGTTTATGTGATCGATCAGGGTGAATTTCTATTCGCAGGTACAAGTGAAGATGCGATCAACGATCCTGCCGTTAAGGAAAAATACCTCGGCGACATGGATCGACCAATCTATACAGCCCAGTCTGCTTAGAACGTAAACGGTACGCTGCTCAAACGAGCGATGGTTTCCTGCATCAGTTCCTGCTCACGCTGTTCATCATCCGCTACGTAAGTGACAGAGAATCGCAGAAATGCTCCGGCATTATCCCAGGGCACCGTGACGATCCCATGCTCGGTAATGAGATACTGGCTAGCCTCTTCGGCATTGGCAAAAGAAGGGCCACCTTCAACACCTGTTGGTGATGGAGTGTAGAGGAAGTAAGAGCCGCCCGGCATTTCCGTTTGGAAACCACATGAGGCCAGCGTGTCGACCAACGAGGTCATGCGACGTCGATACTTTTCTCGAATACGTTGGGGAATGGAATCATTATCCAGAGCTGCAGCCGCAGCCTTTTGTATAGCGATAAACTGCCCGCTATCACAGTTATCCTTAACGTCTGAGAATGCCTGTACCAACAAAGGATTACCGCAGACCCACCCAATTCGCCAGCCGATCATATCAAAGCCTTTGGAAAGCGAGTGGATTTCGACACCTACATCCCGAGCTCCGGGAGTTTCCAGAAAACTGGTGGGTTTACCGTCAAAGGTCAACAGAATATGTGCAGCGTCCTGAACCACGACGATGTTGTTTTCTTTGGCAAACTGTACAACCTTTTCAAAGAATCCTGCAGGGGCCAGCTTTCCTGTGGGGCTGTTGGGATAATTAATAACCAGCAGCTTTGCACGGTTCAGAATGTCAGCTGGAATCGAATCCAGGTCCGGTAGAAAATTGTTCTCGGCCAGCAATGGCAGCTCGTGTACTTCGCCACCATAGTATTTTGTATGGGTGCCGGCGACAGGGTATCCGGGTACTGTCATGAGTGTCACATCACCCGGATTAATGAAGCAGGCGGGTATCATCGACAACGCTGTTTTGGATCCGATACAGTGATTCACTTCGGTGGCTGCATCCAACTCAACATTGAAATTACGTTGCATGAATCGGGCAACGGCTTCCTTAAATTCAGCGATTCCGTTATCTGCATACCCTCGGTTTTCCTGCAGATGAATTTCAGTGGCCATGACTTCACGGACGGCTTCATCAGCCGGGGCGTCGTTTTCACCAATGCCGAAATCTAAAAGCAAGCGATCCGGGAAGTCAGCTAGAGCCTTTCGCTTGGCTCGTTTGATCTTCTCGAATTTATAGATTTCAGTTCCTTTTCCGTAGTTTTCACCACCGATACGGTCTGCAAATAGCTGTTGGAAGTATGGGTCGCTCATCCTCAGTTGTTTCACTCTACTTTTAGATTGGAAGAAGTTTACTTCATACTTCCAAATTACTTCAAAATCGTGGGTTGTGAAACCGGATGCTATCGAGAGAATGGGAAAACCTGTCGGTATCCGTTTGGAATCACAGCAGATGCCGTGCTTTGACCTCGAGATACTGGTTGATCAGTGGGGCCGTTAAATCTTCGGGCAATACGTCCAGAGAGAAGACGCCCTGATGACTGAGGGTATTCAACACATCGTGTCGCCAATTGAGGATTTGCGCGGCGGCTGCCGCATTGTAGAGGCTCTCGGTTTGCTCAGCTTCGGCGAAGATTTCGTAATCCCGCATCATCACACTGACAGGCAAATGCCGTTTGGAAACGGTTTGCATGTATTGAACGACCTGCTGGGAATTCACTTCATCGACAACATTGGTTATCAACACAACCATCGCTCGTTTATTGCATCGATTCGCCAGATACAGAAAGGCCTCGTCATAGCGAGATTCCACCATACGCGGGAATTGATTAAAGCTGGCATGCAGTAGTTGGTTCATGTGCCCGGTGCCACTGCGAGGTGGAACAAAGCAATGGACTTTATCAGAGAAACAAATCAAGCCGACCGAATCTCCCTGCGATAAGGCCACATGACTGAGCATTAAGGCGGAATTTAATGCATGATCGACAAAGGACATGTCATCCGACTCGTTCGTCATCATACGTCCGCAATCGACAAGGAAGATCACTCGTTGACTCTGGCTTGTCTGATAGTCTTTCACGATCAGTTTGTTATGTCGGGCACTGCTGCGCCAGTTAATATTCTTATAGTGGTCATCTCGCGTATATTCCCGCAACCGTTCAAACTCGTTGTCCTGTCCCACTTTTCGAGTACGTCGCACTCCCATTAATGCGAGGCGGTTGGTACGCGCGAGCAGAGCATAGTGAGAAAGTTGCTTGAGGTCCGGATAGACATGCAATTCTGTTTTCACAGGGAGTGTTAAATGACGCATCCAAAAGCCAAACGCTGACCTCACACGCACATGGACACAGTGCATGGGGAATTTTCCTCGTTGGGTAGGTGTCACTGTGTATTCAAATTCCAACGTTTCTTCCGGTTCAATGGCGGATGAGAATTTTACAATGTCGACTTCGAATTGTTCCGGTATATCATCGACCATCATGATTTTCATGGTCCGTCGACTGTGATTAGTTATCTGAAATGTGATTCCTGCTGTTTTAGCGAGCGAGGCAACCTTTTGATGGATACGTTCGGCACTTAAGGACTGGGGGGATGGAATCGTAAACAGGTCGAAAGCAGCAATGACAAAGATGAGCACGTCAACGATGATCGCCGGCAGCAGCAACTCGGGTGAAAAGATGATCCCAATGGTGATCAACGCAGGTACAAACAGAGCGAGAACGTAGAGTAGATTTGGGTAAACCCGTTTTCGCGCAACGAAGACCAGCGGGATCGTAAAGATCACGAGCGTGAGCCAGGGAAACATCTGGAGGAATTCCAGATTATCCTGTGCCTGCTGCTGAAGTTGGTCGAAATTTTCGTCCACGATAAAGAACTCGTTCGTTGTGAATATCTACAGTTGGATGACGCGTTAGAGGCGAGGTACTTCCACCGTACGGATTAGGTCGGTAAGAATCTGATCCGCCTCCTGCCCTTCCACTTCGGCTTCAGCAGTCAACATCACTCGATGCCGAAGGACAGGAAGTGCAATTTGGACGACATCATCAGGAATAGCATAGTCACGACCCTGAAACGCAGCTAAAGTGCGAGCTCCCTGCATCAGGGCCAGCCCGGCTCGAGGTGACGCGCCCATGTACAGTTGTGGCCATTGTCGTGTAAGCCGGACAATCTTGTTGATATAGTCAGCCAGAGCGTCATCAATACGGACACTGGCATTCTCTTTAATCGCCGCGTTGATTTCAGCAGGAGAAGAAACGGTTTGGATTTCATTCTCCAGGACTTCACCCAAGTTGAGTTGTTGACTGTGCTGCTTGAGAATATCTGCTTCCTGTTGCTCGGTGGGATAATTCACGATCAGCTTCATCATGAATCGGTCTAACTGAGCTTCAGGGAGGTTATACGTCCCTTCCTGCTCCACCGGGTTCTGAGTCGCAATGACCAAAAAGGGTGGATCAAGTTTGTAGCTTTCGCCGTCGACGGTCACGCGATGTTCCTGCATGATTTCCAGCAGCGCGGCATGTGTCTTGGCGGGCGAGCGGTTGATTTCGTCGGCCAGTAGCAATTGAGTGAACACGGGGCCCGGATGGAATGTGAACTCCTGGGTTTTTACATTGAAAACAGGTGCGCCGGTAATATCGGAAGGCATTAAATCCGCTGTGAACTGAATTCGGCCAAAGTCACAACCAAGGACATGTCCCAGCGTTCGCACGAAGAGAGTCTTCCCCAATCCCGGAACACTTTCGATTAAAACATGGCCGTTAGAGAAGAGTGACACAAGTGTACCGAGTACCAATTCTTCCTGTCCCACAAAGACCTTGGCGACTTCGTTGGTGATTTTATTGAAGAGTGTTCGTGTTGCGGTCTCAGCACCGGTATCCGCGGATGCTGATAGCGACATTTTTCCGATATTGGTAGCCACCGGATTGGAGGCTACAGGTTGTGGCATTACCGGTTGCGGAGCCACTGGCTGAGGAGCAACTGCCTGAACCCCCTGCCCGGGAACATTGATGATGTTCTGACATTGCGGGCATTGCACCTGCGTTCCATTGAACGATGAAGGTAGAGTTAATGACTGGGAGCATGATGGGCAGTTAAAAGTACCAATAGACATTTGCATTACCTATGTTGGGATCTTTCTAAGTGGGTTTCTTTTTTTGTTTTTGTGGTTTGTATGTCGTTTGTTCGCTGGAGCGTTGGCGGTACATTTGCAGGCAATGATTGGCAAACGTAGCGTTACCACCGCGCCGCAACAAATCACCCAACGCACGGATGTGCCTTCCGAAATTGGAGACACTCTGCTTTTCATTACTGTCGTCAATCACGGTGTTTACCTCGAACTCCGCCCTGGGTCTGCCGAAGATAGGGAAGCGATAGAAACAGTAAACAATTCCAATCACGATGATGTGAATGAGAATGATGCCAAACGGCCAGGTTTGCAGAATAGTGACGATGCTTGGTGGTTTGGCTGCTGATGGAGCATTTTCCAGTACAGGCACATCTTCCCAGTCATCAAATTCACTTTCCAGAAAACAAATAGTCTTGTTTCTGCCGACACGTTCAATGAGCTTGCTGGCCAACTTACGATGCTCACGGTGTACCAGCGGTACATTAAGAAGGAAGGATCCATTTGCAATCAGATAGATTTGTCCGCGATTGAATTTCGACCGATTTTGGATACGAGTAACTAACGGGATGTTTTCGTAGAACAGTTGAGTATCAAATTCATATCGCCCATATCCAGTGCTGCGTCCTTTGTCTGATTCAACAAAGTAGCTTTGCAATCTCATTTTTAGTGCGCCTGGTGTAATACCTTCGAGCCAGTCGCTGGTGGATCGTGCAGAGCGAATGGTTCGAACGGTGCTGTCTGCGTTGATTTTAAACCAACCACAATCCTCATCATCAATGATGGCCATTCGCTTGACCTGATGGGCTCCCCAAACATCTGCCAACTTCAGTGTCAGCATGGTTTTTTCTTCCGGGTTGGCACCCTTTGCGACTTCGACCCAGTAGTCCATCGTGGCATCGTAGTCACGTCCAATGAAGATAAACGTTCGATTTGATTGTTCCTGTAGCCATTGCTCAATGGCTGCGACTTCAGCTTCAGTGGGGACATGGAAATTGTCGGGGGCCCAAATAATGACATCGGCTTTACGAGTCGGACGCCCTAAGACGCGGGAATAGAATACACTGTGCCCCCGGTCTTCGAACATCTTCGCCAACACGCCGGTACCATTGATACTGTAGCGACCTTCGGACTGATTCCCCTGTCCATAAGTGACATCAATATCCTCATCCTGGGCAGAAATGCTACTCGTGATTGAAATGAAAAAAAGGACAATCCAAACCGTGGGTGCCCGGGAAGCATGTCTTGTAGCTTTCATTAGGCGTACCCCATCGGAGCTGGTGATGTTGTGAGTTGTTGGAAACTGCTAACTTCCCTCCAGCATTCTTCGAATCGCTGTTGGCTGAGTTCTTTGTTACCAAAAAACACATCTTCAAAGGCCCGGACTGTCGTGGATAAACGTGATTTTAGGGAAGCATTGGGTTGTACTTCGCGGAGGTACTGATGATTGGTTTTTCCACGAGTTAATTTGATGAGCTGAGCTTTATCGAGTTGGATCAGTTCATAACTGAATAAATAAATGATGGCCTGATCAAAATCTCCGTTTTGGTAGCATTCCCGGGCACGCTCGAGCAGATCTTTGTAAGCCGAATCCAATTGAAATGGCAATTCTTCGATTCGTTGATCATCAGTAACGACACTGCCTTCCATCTCGACACCCGGATCCTTTTTGGTTTTTTCCCGGTTCATGATGGCCCAGATAATGAGTCCGATTAAGGCGAGGGCAACAATGCCAAGCACGATATAGAACAGGGCTTTGGCAAATTCCGCACCTCCGCCGATAAACCCTAAATCAGGAGGATTGAATCTGTCCGGGCTTCCGGATGAACTATTGGATCTACCACCTCCGCCTCGCCGCATTTCCGAGTCGCCCCGGAAGGGATCGCCCGAACCACCATTATTTGTCCTGCCACCGGGATTCATCCGATCATTCGGATTCGCTTCACGATCGGCGTTGTTTTCGGCGAGTCGGCGCATGTAATCCTCGAAGCGTTCACGAAACGCCTCCGAATCGAAATCATCAAGAGCTCCCTCTAGATCACTCATGTCCGGAGACGGTAGGTCGCTGGGATCAAAATCCTGTTCAACGTTTTCCATCCACTCTTTCAGTCGCTCTTCCAGCCCTTCCATGGACTCCATGCGTTCCTTCATTCTTTCAATCCACTCGGTATCGAGTGGGATTCGTCGCAGTTCATCTGCCTGCTGATCATACCAGGGGAACGGGTTCTCACGAGTGAGTGCTTTGCGGCCTGACTCGATCGGGTTGTCATTGCTTTGAGCCTGGACAAGGCAAGGAAGCAATGTGCCGGCAAGCAGGACGAGAACCAGCATGCGGAGGTTGTTAATCATGTGCTTCTCCTTTCTTTACCAGCTAGTACCGAGTTGTTGACGTTGTTCAAGTTTGTACGCTTCGGATCGTATTTTGAGTTCTGCTTCCCAGCCTTCCAGTAGAATTCGTGTATCGATGTAGTTGAGAAAACGTACCACCGAGGTGTAACAGACTGCAAGCCAGCATGAGATTGGAAAGAGCCAACGTGCTGTAAAGACGGCACTTTCAATCGTCCCGGATTCGGTGAATAGTGAGATCGAAAAGAACGTAATCGCTCCATACAAACTAAGCGAGAACATGACGCCTACGAGCATACCAAACATGCTGCGTCCGACGACATTACCTCCAGTGGCGGCGTGTAACATTTTGCTGCGTTGCGAGAGTGTCATTCCTTTGGAAGGATCACGCCCGGGTCGCTCGAGCAGAATGATCTCCAGCATATAAGGGCGACAACCACGAACGAACAGAATCACAATAAAAGTGATCGTGAAAAATGAGATGGAGGCTCCCCGCGATCCTGAATCGTAATTGAACAACAATATCAGCAGACCCATCATGATGAGTACACCGCGGCGAAGCCCAAAGGCAATGATGATATTCCACAGGCATGACCGGGCATCTTTCATCAACCCTTTGATGGTCGGCTCTTCATTGAAAATGAGTTTGCTCAGCATCAAGGTGGAGAGGATGGATGCTAAAGGTGCTTCGGTGATGATTAGGAGGACCTGAAGATACAAAAACGTCTTAAAACTCAAATCCGAAGTTGTGTATTCCTGTTCGACGATCGACATCGACCCATACGAGGCCAGATTGAATTCGAGCGAGAGAACATGACTCAGAAGTAAATCATTGACCAGTAGGATCGGAACGGCAACGACCATAAAGGACAGGAAGATTTGCAGAGGGAACCGTCGAAACACATGAAGTGAAATGTCGAGTATTTCACTTTCGGTGCGGTTTCGGATCTGGATATGGGTCTTATCAAATTGCATGGCGTTCCCCTTTGAACAAACCAAAGCCAACCAGATAAACCAGAATAAACAACGTGGATACAATACAAATCGTTAATTTGAAGTTGTAGTGTAAGCCGGAAGGAGAAATGAATCCTTCGATCAGAGCTGCTAAAAAGAAGAATACAATCGAAACGCCCATAATCGGCATGGACTCCATGCCGGACTTTCTTATTGAAGCACTGCGTGAAAGTCCGTTTGTCTTCACCCATGAGATACCGAGGCGTAGTCCCGCAGCTGCAGCAAGAACAATAGCAGTCAATTCAAAGGGGCCATGGGCTGTGACGAATTCGACAAAGTTATCCGTCATGGGAACGTCTTCACGCGCCATATAACCGAAGATCGCTCCGAGGAACGCTGAGTTAAACAGTGTCACCAGTAACCCCGGGATGATCAATATTCCAGTAACAAAACAACTTAAACCGATACCGGTGTTGTGATTGGCATAGAAACCGGCCATCATCCCTCCCGCTCCCATCCCACGCTCGTCATCCGCGACCGAGGTAGAGTACATTTCTTCAAGCGACCAAAGTTGTTCCTGCGTAATGATATCGACGTGGTAATTGGGGAAGATTTCAGTTTCGTAGGCCAGGTAGGCCGATAACAGGAACGTGCCGTAGAAAAAGACGAACATGAACTGTACGCAGCTATCACGCAGGATTCTACGAGGGACATCGAACACCAATACGTGGAACCAGGCAGCGAATTGGAAGCGTCGTGAGCGATACAGTCGACTGTGTGCCCGGCCGACGAGTCGATGTAAGTATTCCACCGTCTCGGGAGGTAGGTTGTAGGAATCAGCTAACGCTAAATCAGCGCAGGCACTGCGATATAGCGATGCAAAACTAGATAACTGCTCCGCAGAAATAGATTTTGTACTACGAGTACTAACCGTATCGCACAGGAATTCAAGTTCCTGCCATTGCTGTTGACGTTGAATGAGTAAATCGGCAACTTTCACCGTAGCGTCCCTCCGCTTCTGGGGCGACCCGGCGGGCGGCCTGGCGATTGTAGAGGCTGAGGTGCCGCTTGACGATATCCCTGCAATTGCACCGGTGCCTGCCCGTATCCGGCAAGGGGTTGTTGAGCAGGCGTGTGATACTGCACTGTCGCAGTTGGAGTAAGCTGTGCTAATTCCTGCTGAGCGTCCGAAACGAAGGCTCGGTAATACAAGGCCTGTAACAGAAGGTCGGGGTCGAGATGAGTAGGGAGTCCGAGTTCTTTGGAAAGTGGTTCGGTCAGGTGGGCGGCTATTTCACGCCGTCGGGCATCTGACAGGCGGGGCCGTTGATCGACAAAGTGAGCCAAAGCCTGAGACATCTCCTGGTCAGCCCGGAAGGTTGGTGGGACGAGTGCAGCGATTTGCAGAATGGCAGGTGACCTGACATCAATCAGTCCATAGGTTGCTTTGCGTTGGTCGACGATGACCATCGTACCTGCTACTAAATCACCAATGCGTTGGTAGCGTTTATTCATACTCATGACGATCAATCCCATGATGAATGTGGGGATGATTGCTGATTGAAATACGGGACTGTCGCCGAATTCGATTCCGAACATTGCCGGAGTGACTAAGGGATAGGTATCGGCCGTGCGAATCAGATTGCGCATTACAGCCTGCATGGCATTGATTGGTTTTCCATCGACTGTAACGGCTCGGATACCCATCATCCGTTTACCGGGGGTTTGCCCGTTCATGTAAGTTTCAAAGACGGCGCCATAAAACCAATTGATGACGAAATTAGAGAGAAGAAAGAAGCCGATGCTAACTTCGCCAACTACTTGACCTAATGCAGCGGTGGCGATAAGCAGTGCCACGATAATTCCGATACGTATCAGGAAATCGATAAAGAAAGCAGTGGCTCTTTGAAAAGGGCCAGCGACGCTATAGCGAAACGTAATATTCTCCGGCGTCACGATGGAGATCGTGCCATCAATCGGTTCAATTGCATTATCAAGGTTGGCCATAGCGACGTCAGACTAAATCAACGGGATTTACTGTTGAGTATCCCATCATTATAGGTGTATTTTCTGTCATTATCTTTAATACGACCACGTTGTGCAATTATTGGATTTACTACAAATCGAAGTTGCCACGGACGTACTTGTAGCAGATTGAGGCATGGCCCTGTGTAATCTTTGACCAATTCCACTGCCCTGTCTTGAAAAGGGGCCTGTCGGGGATTAAACAAGGACTATGAACTTAGTATTTACCAGGGTGGATGCAGCGTTGTTTCACTCGGAGTTAGAAGAACCATAAAGAGCGAATGACTATGAGACTTGAAGGGAAAACCGCTGTGATCACCGGAGGTGGTACAGGGATTGGAGAAGGAATTGCCAAGGCGTTTGCGGCAGAAGGTTGCCGAGTGGTAATTGCCGGCCGTCGGGAAGAGCCGTTAAAGCAAGTAGCAGATGATTGGACAGGTGCCGGGTCTGTTGAATATCACACCATGGATGTTTCCTGCCTCAACAGCGTACAGGAATTCTTTGACTGGGTCGCCGATAGCGTGGGGCAGGTTGATATCCTCGTGAATTCTGCTGGAACGAATATTCCGAATCGCACGATTGCTGAGATGAATCCGGAACAATGGGATCAGGTCATGGCGATTAATGCCAGCGGTGCTTATTACACGATGTATGCGATCCTGCCTCAGATGAGAGAACGAGGAGATGGGATTGTGATTAATATCTCCTCAATTTCCGGGATTCGATCGACGGCACTGGGAGGCGTTGCCTATTCGGCTTCGAAATTTGCAATGGCTGCGTTAGGCATTGCGAGCTCCAATGAAGCCAACGTTGACGGTGTCCGTATCACCAATATCTATCCAGGTGAAGTCGAGACGCCGATCCTCGAGAAACGTCCCAACCCGGTAACCGATGAGCATCGTGCACGAATGCTGCAGCCGGAAGACCTGGGGCATCTGGCGTTATCGATTGCAACCTTACCAGCTCGAGCACACGTACCTGAAGTGACGATCAAACCGCTGAGTCAGGAGTTTATGTAAACCAGGACTTAACCGACGTTGGATTGGAACTAACACCTCGAACTAAAACAAAACAAAGTCCAGCAGTTGTTTCCATAAAAAAAGCCCGTGAACTGCTCACGGGCTTTTTTGTATGGTATAGATCTTATTCAACTTCCCAGGTATTTCCGGAGTTGAACAGATCATTAAGCTTTGCATCTGGTGCTGCCTCCTGAGCAGCTGCGACCTGATCATTGAGCTGATCGTCATAGACCGGAGCGTCAATCGCACGGAAGACTCCAATCGCTTCCGGGAATTCCGGTTGATGCATTCGTGACAGCAGGTAAGCCAAAGTCGGCTCCGGTGATTTTTCATCGTGGAATAGAAGATCATCTTCAGCGATTCCGTTACCCAATTCAACGACTTCCGGATCCAGTCCATTCAGGCGAATCCCTTTGTTGCTTTCAGCTCCAAAGATCAACGGCTTACCATGTTCAATCTCAATCACATTGTCCTGTTTGGTTTTACGATCGGTTGCGTACTTCCAGGCACCGTCGTTAAAGATATTACAGTTCTGGTAGACCTCGATAAAGGAAGCTCCCTGATGTTCAGCGGCTCGTTGTAGCGTTGCTGAGAGATGCTTTGCATTCGTGTCGATACTGCGAGCAATAAATGTAGCACCACAACCTACAGCGACTGACAATGGGGTGAGTGGATTGTCCAGGGATCCCATCGGCGTACTTTTTGTCACCTTTCCGATTTCGGAAGTTGGTGAGTACTGTCCTTTGGTGAGGCCGTAAATTCGGTTGTTAAACAACACGATATTAATGTTCACATTTCGGCGAATGGCGTGCATCAGGTGGTTTCCACCGATACTTAAAGCATCACCGTCACCAGTAATCACCCAAACCTGAAGGTCGGGCCGGGCTGATTTGAGGCCTGTAGCAAAAGCCGGGGCTCGTCCGTGAATCGAGTGCATGCCGTAGGTCGACATGTAATAAGGAAAGCGGCTGGAGCAACCAATGCCGGAGATGAAAGCGGTCTTTTCACGAGGGAATCCCTGTGCAGCGAGTGCTTTCTTCATTTGTGCCAGAATGGAGTAGTCTCCACATCCCGGACACCAACGAACGTCCTGATCGCTGCCGAAGTCAGCAGCCTTTAGTACTGGTAGTTCTGTACTCATTGAGTTTTACCTAAAATGCGTTGTAACGGCGATCACCTTGACTTAGGCGAGCATCTCTTTGAATTGTTCGGTGAGTTCTGAGACGGTAAACGGACGCCCCTTCAGTTTATGAATTCCTTCGGAAGTTACGCCGTAGGTAGACGAGATAATCTTCTGCAGTTGTCCGAGGTTTAATTCGGGGATGACAATCTTCTTGAAGTTACCCAGTAATGTGCCTAAGTTGCGGGGGAACGGATTGATGAATCTTAGGTGAGCATGTGAGATACTCAGCCCGTCTGCCTGACATTGCGATACTGCGGTTGTGCAGGCACCATAAGTACCTCCCCAACTGAGCACCAACAAGTCTCCGGATTCTTCTCCATCCACTTCCAGTTCCGGAATGAAGTCCGCGATCCTGTCGATCTTTTCCTGACGGATCTTACACATGAATTCGTGATTGTCAGGGTCATAACTGACGTTTCCGGTTTCGTGGTCCTTTTCCAATCCACCAATTCGGTGTTCCAGCCCTTTGGTTCCGGGCAGAGCCCATGGGCGAGACAGATTTTCATCTCGTTTATACGGGAGGAATGGAGGATCGTCTTCACTGCGTTCCCCGGGGTGTACGATTTCAATTTTTTCGATCGCATCATAATCCGGAATTTTCCAGGGTTCTGCTCCATTGGCAATATAACCGTCAGAAAGAACCATCACCGGGCACATGAATTTCGCCGCGACTCGCCAGGCGTCGATTGCTGCATCGAAGCAATCAGCAGGACTTCGAGCGGCAATTAAAGGCAGTGGAGACTCCCCGTTTCGTCCGTACATGCACTGCAGCAGGTCAGATTGTTCAGTCTTTGTTGGTAGGCCGGTACTGGGACCACCACGCTGAATGTTGATAATCAACATCGGTAATTCCAGAATCATTCCCAGGCCCATCGCTTCACCTTTGAGAGCGATTCCCGGACCACTGGATGTGGTGATCGACATGTGTCCGCCGAAGGCAGCTCCAATCGTGGCACACACCGCAGCGATCTCGTCTTCAGCCTGAAATGTTCGCACACCAAACTTCTTGTGCTTACTCAATTCGTGAAGAATATCGGAAGCCGGTGTAATCGGATACGAGCCAAGGAACAAATCTTTATCACTCAACTTGGCTGCGGCGATACAGCCCCAGGCTAATGCCTGATTGCCCATGATGTTTTTGTAGGTACCTGGTTCGAGCTTTGCTTTTTCGACCTGGTAGGTACTGATGGCCGCTTCGGTCGTTTCACCGTAGTTATATCCGGCCTTCAGTGCTTTTTCGTTGGCAGCGGCAATATCTGGTTTGCTGCCGAATTTGGCATTGATGAAATCCAGTGTTGGCTGGAGATCACGATTATAGAGCCAGTAGACGAATCCCATAGCAAAGAAGTTCTTACAGCGGTCAGCAAATTTATTGCTTAGGTCAAGTTCTTCAACCGCAGTTCGGGTCAGGAGTGTCATCTTGATTTTGATGACCCGGTACTGATCCATTTCAGGATCATCGAGTGGATTGGATTCGAGTTTTGCCAGTCGGAATTCTTTATCGACGAAGTTATCTTCATTGACCACTAGCAGGCCACCAGATCGCAGGTCACTGAGGTTGGTTACCAGCGCGGCCGGGTTCATGACGACAAGCGTGTCGACTTGGTCACCAGGGGTAAAGATATCTTCAGATGCAAACTGGACTTGAAAACCGGAGACACCGGCACGTGTACCACGTGGTGCCCGGATTTCCGCAGGGAAGTCAGGGAAGGTAGCTACGTCATTTCCAGCCAGAGCCGAAGTGTTGGTTAACTGAGTACCGGTAAGTTGCATCCCATCGCCGGAGTCACCAGCAAATCGGATAGTTGCGCGGGAGATATTTTCTACTGTTGATGCCATTGGATCTTTTATCGTAAGAGCTAAATCTCAGGAGTCACGGTGTACTTTGAGAATATCCGGTCACAGGCCATTTAAGTGTCTTGAGAGACGGAGAAAATGAGGCTGCATAAAGCATGCAGGGCTTTGGCTATTCGCTGATCACCACTCCGTTTTCTATAACCATGTCTAATGTTTGTCTTGGTCAAAAGAGTTTCTCCGAAAACCAGAATTCTCTTCCTCAATAGGTGCTTTTACAAGCTACCTATAGGCGCATAAAGTTTACACCATATTAATTGAAATTTACCACCCCAAGGTATTTGATAATACTGCCGATACCAAAGAATTAGAGAGTTTTTGGCGTTTGATTTGAAACGCTGAAAACGGGATTAGTCTGACCTGCCACGCGACTAAAATTAGCGTCACTAATACAAGGAAGTGAGAGCTGGATTCCCGCTGATTAGCCGGGCTCTTTATAGAATTTGGAGAGTTCTACAGTATCTCTTGCATCGTCCTCAATGAGCTTCATGCGTTGTGTCAATTGATCCACTTTTCGTTCCAGTAACAGGATCCGATTGATAGATTCCTCTGCCTGTTTTGGTCGAGGGACTTTAGGGTAGCCGAGTTGACGCTGTAGTGCAGCAAACAGAAACATTGGCTCCTTTTGACGATTCGCCAAGGCAATACGTCCTTCTTGATCCCCAAACAACATGGCTTGTTCGGGTTGGGCGGTTTCAGCGCCTCGGGATTGTTTGTTCGATAGATGCCAACTGCGTACGTAGATCAGGTCTGCCAGATCCACGATTCCAATCTGTCGCCGTACGACCAGGATCCAATCTTTCCAGTCAGCGTCATAGATCGGATCACCACTGATGGCTTTGAGGCCGGCATCATATTTCAAGCGATTGTGACAAAGGCACTCGAGCTGAAACATAAACAGCCCTGTTCGTGTAGGAGACTCCGCTCGGTATTCAGCTTCGCTCTTGAGTACTTCCACCGCAGTTCGCAAATCGAATTGGCCGTCATCACTTTCAGCTTCTTCCATGAGATAAGTTTGGAAGGGCGTAAAGTAATGCCCGAGTTGCATCATAGCGGGATACAGGGTGCCGCTGTGACAAAGTTCAGCCAGCATATAATCCAATGCCATAGGGAGTTTGGTCGTTGCCAGAACTTCATCACGAACCTGTTGAATGACATCCTGCAATGGAATTCGCTGAGGTAAACGTTCTCCGACAACCTTAAAAAAGTAGGCCTGTTCGATGTATTCTTCACGTTTTAGCATGTTGCTTTGCAAGAGCTTCTCACCGCATTTCGGGGGGGTAATTTCCGTGTATTTGGAATAATCGGAACTCGATAAGCATTCACTATTTGCTTCTCATTATTCTACATATTAGCCCCTCAGCAAAGAGTCAAACGACACCTATAATCTGATATTAGAAGCTGTTACTCGATACTTGTAAAAATCGTAACAGTCTGGCAAGCCTTTCAAAGGAACGAATACCAAATGTTTGTAGAGTTTTCATCGGTTGAGGAAACGGTTGATGCGATCGCTCGCGGCGAAGTGGTCATTGTCGTGGATGCGGAAGATCGCGAAAACGAAGGTGATTACATTTGTGCTGCTGAGAAAGCAACGCCCGAGTCGATGAACCTGGTTCTTAGTGGACGCGGAGATTTTTGTTTATCCGTGCTACCTGAGACTGCTGAACGGCTCGAGATTGTACCCATCGTTGACTCCAACAGCACTAAACTCGGTACTGCGTTTATGACGCCGTTGGACCATGTGGATTGTCGTACTGGCGTCACCGCTTATGAACGATACTTAACGGTCAAGGCCATCGCCGATCCACAAAGTCGTCCTGGTGACTTCGTTCGTCCGGGCCATGTACACACATTGGTTGCCAAGCAAGGTGGCGTCTTACGCCGTGCAGGCCATACCGAAGCAAGTGTGGATTTGGTACGAATGGCAGGGTTAAATCCAGCCGCCGTCCTTTGTGAAATCCTGGACGAAACGGGTAATCGAGCCTCACGAGATGATTTGCTGAAACTGGCTCAGCAGCAAAATCTAAAAATCATCTCCATAGAACAACTGATTGCACATCGTCGTGTTAGCGAAAAACTGGTTCATCGAACTGCCGAAGCTAAGCTTCCAACAAAGTATGGTGATTTTGACATCATCGTTTACGGTGTTGATTTCGAAGACGTTGAGCCGGTAGTAATCTGTATGGGCGATTTGGCCAACGCGGATGAGGCACCTCTGGTCCGTATGCACTCGAGCTGCTTTACCGGAGATGTATTGACGAGCCTGCGATGCGACTGCGGAGATCAGTTGCACCTGGCCTTGCAAATGATCAGCAAAAATGAATGTGGAACCGTAGTTTATCTGCCTCAGGAAGGTCGAGGTATCGGATTGGCAGAAAAAATCAAGGCTTATTCGCTTCAGGAACAGGGACTTGATACCGTTGAAGCAAACCATGCATTAGGACATGCTGCTGACATGCGAGATTACGGAGTAGGCCTGCAGATTCTCAAGGATCTGGGACTGACGCAGCTGAAACTCTTAACCAACAATCCTAAAAAGATAGAAGCTTTCAACCTGCGAGGCTACAACGTGCAGGTGGTCGATCAGGTACCCATCGTAAGTGAAGCGAACGAGCACAACGAAAAGTATCTTGAGACCAAGCGAGACAAGATGGGGCACCGCTTCCCTCGCTAGTAAGCATGCCAACTCTAAGGTAGTCCTTTGATCGCTGTGGCAATGACTGGTTTGAGCGTTGCCACCCGGTGACCTACAGCCAGGATCTTCCCGTCCGGTCCGATTACCATCATCGTGGGCAACGCAGCAATGTTGTAGGCCTCGGCGATGCCAAATGCATCTTTGCCAATGACATTGCTCCAGGGTAACGGGTGCTCCTTTAGGAAAGTAGCTAAAGCACCCTCTTCACGATCCAGATTGATGGCCACGACGTCAAAAACGTCTCGAGGAAGTTCCTCATACAGGGCTTTGATGTTAGGAATTTCCGCACGGCAAGGCCCACACCAGGTAGCCCAAAAATCGATTAGGACTACTTTTCCCCGATAGGATTTCCAGTCAATGGGCTGGCCGAAATCAGTGAGGCCGGTAATTTTCAATTCTTTACCTACCAGATCAGATGCTGCCGGCCCACTCGAAGCAGCTTTGACTATGCTCTTTCCATAGTTTGCAAGTCGTTTGAATTCACTGCCGCTAAAAAGTTTTCCAAACCGTTGGTACTGTTCCGCCCGGACTTCAAATTCATCCGATTGGTTAATGGCGTGTACCACGGCGACCGCCATCCGTAGATGCCTCTCCTGAAGAGTTTCCGCATTCAGGTAAGCATGCGTTTCGTTGAGAATGGTTTCGATGTCTTTCCATTCCAACTCGTCAACCTCCAGAATGCGTCGCTCCACCTGATGGAATTGAACGATCGCCTGGATTGGCTTTCGCGGATCCTCTTTGAGAGTCGCGACAAATCTAATCAGTAACTGATCCAGTTCATCATTTCCCAATCCGGCCTGTTCATGCAAAACTGAGCAGGCAGTCTCTGCTGCAATGAGGTGAAATTTATCAGAAGCATCCATAGCCAGAAGACGCTGTGATGCTTCCAGTACCGCTTCTGCAAATCCGGGACGGTTGCGAATGGTTGATACCTTGTCCTGCATGTCAAACAAGTAATCAATCAATTCCAGTTTATCCAACCCAGCCGGTGCTTGATAAGGATTCCCCTTTAACAGCTTGTTGCTCTGATCATCTTCATCTGCCTGACCGGCGATGGAATTCAAAACGGTGGTGGTAACAAACTGGAATAGAGGAGGCGTGACGATCGCCGAATTATCGGTTGCGGCAGGAGCATCTTCTTCAGTCGAAGTGGAATCTGAAAAGAGGGATTCGAGTTCCGCTTCCAGCGTCTGTGCTCCCTGAATCGTCTTCAAAACTTTACCTTCCGTATCCAGGATGACCATGGTCGGGATTCCCTGGATACCACAGTAGACGGTTGAAGGCATAGTCCAGGAGGCGTCGACCGCTTCGTTGTTTTCCAGAACGGCCGGATCCACATCAATATCATCAATGATCACGGGCCATTTGAATCCCTGATCGTTGGATTCACGTTCGCTAAGAAAGGACTTTAGTTGATCACGGTCACCATCAATACTGTAGCCAATAATCTTCAGATTTTTGTCAGCGTATTTAGTTTGTAATTCTTCGATGTGGGGAATTGCAGCCAGGCAAGGCCCGCACCAGGTAGCCCAAAAATCAATCACGACGTAATTGCCTTTGAGCGAGGCCCATTCAAATTTCTCTCCTGTAAGCCTTTTCGAAGGTAATGCCATCGTCGTACCGGGGAGATTGACTCGATTGACGATTTTTGTGAAGGCGTCTTTAACAATTTTTAACTGCTCGTCATCCAGTAGTTCTTCGGCAGCTGGCATGGCGATACCATGCATTTGAGTCGTGAGCTCTTTATCGGCATCCGCCACCTGGTCAATGATCTGCATTAAGGACAAAAGCATCGTCGCGTTCATGCGTTCATGGTTAAACAACTCGGTATAGGCAGCGAGCACAGCGGCTTTGTTTTCTTCCGTTGGGTCAATGAGTACGCTGCGGAATTTATCAATCAGTTTCAGTTTTTCGAACAGGATACCGCCTACCAATGTTTCGATCTGAACCTTGGTCTGCTCCCGAACTTCTTCATCTTCGATATCACTAAAGGCAGCACCGGTTTTATCTAAAACCATCAATGCCATGTCAGCATCTTCGATACGTTGAATAATATCCATCAAGGTTCGAATGGTTCCCACGCCACGGGCTTCATCACTCAGGACTTTATCTACAGCCGCTAGAAATGCAGTTTTATTCTCTTCCGAGTTTGGTGCGTTGATGTAATTGTTGGCTGTGGGATAGACTTGAGATTCATCGATCGCAGGTTGTTCGAGCGTGGCTTTCGCTTCGATCGCTACCGAGGCGACTTCACTATCCTGAAAACCTATCGCGATTTTGTGCATCAGATCATTGCCCTGCTCCGGACTCACCTGGACGAGCATTAAACCGATGCCCTGTAGAACGGCAAAGACCTCGGCGTCGTTTTCATTACCTTCAATCCAGCTTTCCACGTCGTTGGCAATTGTCGCGGCTGCACCTGCCATATCACCATTTCCCTGAGCATCGAGCAGGCGTTTGTGAGTAGCCGTTTGCAACCCCAGTAGTCGTCCGTTCTTGGCAATCAGCTCATCCTCTTCGGCTGACATGGTTGCCGTCAAATGGCCGAGTCGTGCTAAAGCCTTCTTATCGCCTAACTGAATCATCTGGCTCAAGGCAGTGTATTTGGCGTTGTAAGCATAGAGTTTCTCAGTCTGAGTTAAACGGTCTTTGCTCAGCATCATGTCACATAGATTCGCAATTTCCGGGGCAAGTCGGGCGACGAGCTGCATTTGCTGTTGTTGATTTTCAACAGCACGGGGTTGGTCATTAAGAATCGTGATGTATTTCTGTAGCGTCTCAACGGAGGATTCTGAAGTCGGTACAGATTCGCCCAGCCGTTCCGCAAACAGACTCAGTACACTAGGCGGAGTGTTTTCCGGTGCTGGGGGCACGTTGTCAGACGGTGGAGTGACGACAGGTGGTTTTGTAGTTTCTTCCGCAGTGGTATCCGTTCCCGGGTTCACTGGCACAGTGATTTGATTTGCATCCTCATCGTCGTTGACTACGACAAATCCGTTGTCTGGTTTTTCCGCAGTTTCGTCATCGGAACCGCAACCAGCCAGAAAGGTCATACTAATTAATCCGCAGATGATCGTTAGCGTTGGGATTCGTTTCGTAGTAGACATGTCGCACCTATAAGCGAGTGAAAATCAATGTGTTCGTTGGCCATTGTAGAACATTCAAACGGTTTTCGATATCTTGATTCTAAAGGCTCTGTTCAGCTCAGGAAAAGACTTTCGACGGTCATCAACAGAGAGTCGTGATCTTTAGTGTTCTTCAATGACATTAGGGTCAAAACCGAGGTCAGACCCGGGGACAAATGCGACGATGGTCTCGCCGGATTTGACCTTTAGCGGGTCTTCCATAGTATTGATATTTAAGTTGTCATTTGAGTCTACCGTAAAGAAGAGGATACAGTTCGATCCGTTTCGTTCGATGAACTGTTCATAGGTGAATTCATCGCTGATCCGCGTGACTTTGAAGGTGCCCCCGTCACGTACTTGTTGTCGCATCAGATTATGAGTGACTTGCGGGTGGCAAATCCATCGGCCGGCGGCATGACCACCTTCACTGGAACGACGGCCTTTTTTATAATCCCATGGTGGCATGCGGTAAATGTTTTGGCGTCCAAAGATACTTGAGAATTCCTGCATGGTTAGCGCATTGACTTCATCATTGGGAGTCACCGCCATCACGCGACCGATTCCACTGAGGTCGAGTTCTTCCTGAACATAGTCGGAAAGTACACTCGCACACTCAGCCGGCAGCCCAATCATTCGACATTGGCTCCAGTTGGTGAAACTGGTGTCGAGCAACAGGACGTTATGTCCTGTTTGCTGCAATGCGACAGCTAAATCTCTTATCCACTGGTCTGCTCCGGCAAACAGGATTCCCTGAGGATTGGTTTCACTGAGCCCCAGCAAGCGAGCCAGGGGTGCGGCTCCAAGTCCGTAGACTGCGACCGTGCCAACAATCAGAATAAATGTGAGTGGGACGATTTTGGCTACCAGGTCCTCATTGAGACCCTCGACATGCCCCAGTTCCAAAGCGAAAACACTAGCCACCGCAGCAGCGACGATCCCACGGGGAGCCAGAAAAGAAAGGAAAACCCTTTCTTTCAATGAGAGGTCGGATTTAATCGTCGACAGGAAGACACTTGTCGGACGCACGACGATAATCATGATGGCCAGGAATCCGAGGCCCTGCCAGCCGACTTCAGGTATCTGAGCTAAATCGAAATTAGAGCCAAGTACGATAAACAAACTGGAAATCAGGAAGACTCCGAGATGTTCTTTGAATTCGATAATATGGTGAATCGAAACTTCTTTCTGATTTACCAGCAGGATGCCCAGAACAGTCACTGTTAGAAGCCCTGATTCCTCCTGAATCAAATTAGAGATTCCAAAGGTACCTAAAGCCACGGCTAGAAAAACCACACCGTGAAGATAGTCGGGAATCCAGTATTTGCGAGTAAACAGCAGTAGTAATTTGGATGATATCCACGCAATGACCAACCCGGTAACGATCGTAATAAGTAAAGCCAGCACGACTTCGAGAAATGGTTCGGTTTCGTTGTAGTTGCGAATGAACTCGAAAACCAAAACAGCAAGGACTGCGCCAATCGGGTCAATAATGATCCCTTCCCATTTGGCAATGGATCCCATTTTCTTGGAAGGATGAATATGCCGCAGCAACGGAATGACCACGGTTGGACCGGTAACCACCATAAAAGCGCCTACCAGAGCCGCAATATCCCAACTATCGAATCCCGCAATGTAGTAAACGGAAATCGTGGATAGTACCCAGGTAATGCCGGCTCCGATCGTACAGAGTCGAAAGGTTGCCGAACCAGCTTCTTTCAATTCACTAAAGCGTAATGTAAGCCCGCCTTCGAAAAGAATAATAGCGACGCAGAAAGAGACTAAGGGTAATAGCAACGCATTTACATCAATATTGCCTGCATGCTGATGCGTGTCTCCTTCAGAGTGATAGTCAGCGCCCTCCGGGATGACCGCTGAAATCATCCCCTCACCTTCCTGCTCCGGGCTGACATGAGCAGGAGAAACAGCTGATTTGACCCGTGGTAAGTTCTCAATCACCTGGGTAGGAGTAATGGCCTGCCCCAGTAGAATCCCAAATCCTAAGAGCAAAAGAATGGAAGGTAATCGCAGTCGCCATGCCAGCCATTGTGCTGAAATGCCAAGTACCGGTACACAGATCAAATAGATCATGTAACCGTGGTCTTTGATGAAATCTGAGTATTCCTCCAAGGGAAAACCTCATATAAAAATTATGATATGACATTATTCAACACTCGTCTCCGAGGTTGAATTACCCTTACATTCCGCGAGCTATGTTTACTAGTGTACGCACCATGACGCCACTCGCACCACCATCTATATATGATTTTTCGGAATCAGCAAAGGCTGGTCCGGCAATATCCATATGTGTCCAGGAGGCATCCCCTACAAATTCTTCGAGGAATTTCGCAGCCGTGATCGCTCCACCCCAGCGTCCGGCACCGATATTACGCAAATCGGCAATCTTACTTTTTAGCTGATCACTAAAATGGGCAGTCATCGGCAATTGCCAGACTTCTTCTCCCACCTCGGCTGCGGAGTTCACGATTTGATCGCACCAGGTCTGGTCATTGGTAAACAATCCAACGATATCCAGTCCCAACGCAACACAACATGCTCCGGTTAAGGTTGCCAGATCCACGACATGTTGAGGCTTGAGTCCCAGCGTGACATCGAGCACATCTGCCAGCACTAATCGCCCTTCAGCATCCGTATTCAAGACTTCAATCGTCTTACCGTTTCGTGAGGTCAGGACGTCACCGAGTCGGTAGGAATTGCCACTGACCATATTTTCAACTAAGCCCACCAGACCAACGACATGGCACGATAATTCCATTTCTGCGATGGCCTTGATCGTTCCCACTACAGTGGCTGCACCTGCCATATCACACTTCATCGTTTTCTGGCCGTCACTTGGTTTAAGTGATAGTCCGCCACTGTCGTAAGTGACGCCCTTGCCAACAATTGCTAAGTGGGGATTTTCCGCCGAACTCCCTGTATAACGAATAATCATCAATCGAGGTTCTTTGTCGGAGCCCTGAGCGACACCCAGAAGTGAGCCGCAATTCTCAGCTTCTAAACGAGCTTGATCCCAGATTTCGACAGTGACATTATTGAGTTCAGCTAATTGAGCAGCCTGATCAGCAAACGACTCGGGATAAATGTAGTTCGGTGGCTGGTTCACAAGCTCACGAGTCAGATTGACGCCCGTACCAATTTTGTCGCCGTTTGCCACAGCTTCTGTATTGGATGTGGCCCAGAGAATTTGTTCCGGTGCATAAAGACTTTTCGTCTTTTTGTGTAGATCCTGACCCGTGCAGCCCACGATACTTCCAGCGACCGCTGATTCCAGTTGAGGGCAATCCAATTCAGGGAAGTAGAATGCAGCAGAGGAAATCTGCTTATTTGCGATTGCTTTCGCTGCGGCACCGCCAGCTTTGAAACAGTCTCCCGCCGTTGGATTTTCTCCCAAGCCAACCAAAATTACGACCTTGGTATTGATCCCGGATGGTTGCAACCAGAACGTGGTAGCAGCCACTTTGGTTTTGGCCTGTCCCGAGTCGAGCAAGGATTGAAGGCCTCCGGAAGTGGCTTGGTTTAGTTCCGCTGCAGACCCCTGTAATTCAGAACCCGAGAGGCCGACGATAATGGCATCTGCTTGTAGATTCGTAATTGATTCTGATGTGGTGGCGATCGTCATAAGTGCTCGTCCTTGTTGCACGTTGGTTTATTTGAAAAGTGGCAATCATCGGCTCGTCATGAGTGAAGAATTACAGCAGACTATTCTACTGATTTTCACCGCTCTGTGCTGATTTGACGAGGTCTGGCAGATAGAATTCGAGAGTTCCTGTTATGATGGAGCAGCATCACTAGATTGAATAATCTCTTATTCCCCAGCGTAAACTGAATCGAATAATGTCTGTTAAAAACCTGCAACATTGCATCAGGGATTTGGAAGCTGCAGGCCGCTTAATTCGGATTGAAGAACAGATCGATGCTCGTCTGGAAGCAGCTGAAATACACCGCCGTGTTTTTCAAAATGGCGGACCGGCGTTACTCTTCACCAATGTTGCCAACTGTCGATTTCCGATGGTATCGAATTTGTTTGGGACTCTGGACCGGAGTGAGTTTATTTTTCGCAAGACGCTGACTCAGGTAAAGCGACTGGTTGACGCCAAGGTGGATCCTGGAGAGATTTTAAAGCACCCTTTGCGTAATCTGGGATTACCCTGGCAAGCTCTTAAGATGCTTCCCAAACGCTGTAAAAACGGTCCTGTACTGGCAAATTGCTGTCAAATAGAAGACTTACCTCAATTGCAAAGTTGGCCGGATGACGGCGGAGCCTTTATCACTCTGCCTCAGGTCTATACAGAACATCCTCTACAGCCCGGCATGATGACGGCAAATCTGGGGATGTACCGAGTACAGATAAGTGGTGGAGAGTACACGGCGAATGAAGAAATTGGCCTGCATTATCAAATTCATCGTGGTATTGGTGTCCATCAACAGGCAGCTCAGGCTCGGAATGAACCACTTAAAGTCAATGTCTTTGTAGGCGGTAGTCCTGCAATGTCCGTTGCCGCCGTCATGCCATTACCTGAAGGGATGAGTGAGTTGACCTTTGCCGGAGCGCTTTCCGGTGGCCGTATCAACATGATTCAACGTCCGCGTTCGTTACCAATCTACGGTGAAGCAGATTTTTGTATTGAGGGTGAATTGCTGCCGGAGGCGACCCGGCCGGAAGGTCCCTTTGGAGATCACCTGGGCTACTATAGCCTGACACATGAATTCCCTGTGATGAAAGTCAACAAAGTCTGGCATCGTAAGGATGCCGTTTGGCCGTTTACCGTCGTGGGCCGCCCTCCCCAGGAAGACACTCGGTTTGGAGAACTGATTCATGAGATCACAGGTCCGGTCATTCCAACCGTTTTGCCAGGTGTGAAAGCAGTGCATGCAGTCGATGCGGCTGGCGTGCACCCGCTGTTGTTTGCTATCGGCAGTGAACGTTACACCCCGTATAGCTCAGAAGATCGCCCCCAGGAATTATTAACTCAGGCGAATGCGATTCTGGGGCAGGGGCAGTTGTCGCTTGCTAAATATCTACTCATTGCAAATCGCTTTGATAATGATGTTCTCAACATTGAAGATTCGCCCGCCTTTTTGAAGCATATGTTGGAACGAGTTGATTGGAAACGAGATCTTCATTTTCAGACGCAAACGACTATCGACACGCTTGATTATTCCAGTGAAGGATTCAACCGGGGGTCCAAAGTTGTTATCGCTGCTTCAGGGGCAGCTAAGCGTGAACTGCCAACACAACTACCGACAGAATTCCAACTACCGGATGGGTTTAGTGACCCCCAAATCGTGCTTCCGGGAATTCTAGCGATCAAGGCGCCCGGGGCAGATGAACGCTACTCTGAGGATTTACAACGGTTTTGCCAAAGCTATGATCGGCAGTCAGCGATCAATGCATTTCCGTTGATTGTGCTTGTTGATGACTCACAATTTACTTCTGCCAGTGTCGGGAATTTTCAGTGGGTTACTTTCACTCGCAGTAACCCTGCCATGGATATCGATGGCATTGAAGCGTTGATAGAATATAAGCATTGGGGCTGTCATGGTTCGTTGGTCATCGATGCCAGAATAAAACCGCATCATGCTCCGCCACTGATTGAAGATCCAGCGGTTTCAAAAAGGATTGATGCGCTGGCTGGCCAAGGGCTTCCAGTTTCGAAGTATCTGTAATTTGACGCTGCAGTTAGATAGTGCGTTTTACCACGATGATACTGGCATCGTCTTCGATTAGATTAAGCGTCAGTTTTCGCAGGCGTTTAATCATGTCCGCTGCAGACAGTCGCGAACCTTTTCCGATCGTGCGTTGAACTTTTTGAATCTTTGCTTCGCGTGAACCACCTTCGATGGCATGCATAGCATTTTCTGTCAGCAGGATCAGGAAATCTCCCTTGTGAGTGATACAGCATTGGTTTTCAAATTCGCCGTAGTCCATAACGCCTAATTCCGGCCCGGACTCACCTGCTCCTAACTCTCGGATCCCACCTGAGGATACATGGAGCATGACACCTGAACCTGCGGCACTATAGGTGATTTGGCTACTCTGTTTATCTAACGACAATTGACAGAGGTCGGCAAACTGATCACCGGTGCATCCACGCCATAAATATTCATTGATCTTTTCAAGTGTGTCTGCTGGTGAAGAGTGTTGATACGCTGTCGCTCGCACACCAGTCTGAATGACAGCCGAAGTTAAGGCTGCTTCAATACTGAGTCCCTGAGCATGTGCCAGTGAGATAGCAAGTGCATCCTCGCCAGACTGCCAATCGTAAAACGTATGGTGAACAGGGGCTTTCGGATTAATCCAACCTTGTACTTCCCATCCAGTTGTAGCGATATGGTTTTGAGCAAGCCGACTGTGTTGCCATTTTTTGGCCAGATTGGCCATGTCGGTGTGTTGTTGTGACCGGGCAGGCGAAAGACGACGAGTTAGATAATCTACGACTCGGTCTGCGATCACTTCACAAAGTGAACTTTGGGAGTCCGCTTGCTGCAACGGAGATTCAAAGGCGAACCAGAGTGTTCCGATGGGCATGTCATTGGAGATTAAGGGAACGCAAATTCCAGATTGAGCCTCTATCGGTGCATTCCAATATTCCATCCGCTGTCGGCTTTCCAACGTCACGACGTGGCCGGTCAATGCTTCTAAATCGGCGGTGCTAAACTGCAAGCTCCGGATTTCGTCTGCATCATTCAGGGCACTCGTGTTGGTACAGCAGTCGATCAGGATCAAATTGTGTGTTTCGTCGTCTAGTAAATAGACGGCTGCCCAGTCAGCGGACAGTGCGGTGGAAGCGGTTGCCAGAATCTGGTTTATTTGTTGTTTGACTTTCGATTCAAGGCCTTCAATCGAAACGACCGATGCGTTGTCCTCAAGCAGCAGCCCCATGTCTGACAGATCAAGTTCTGCCAAAGGCTTATGTTCCGCGGTCGCGGCTGAGTTTGATTCGGAAAAGATTCTAAGGTTTGGTGTCGTCATGGGAGGAGATGCTGATCAATAGGTTCAAACGGTTACTAATCACTCCTTGAGAAAAAGAACTCGAAGCTGAGTTACCCGACGTCCATGACCGGTATCTTTATAAATCGACTTGTCGCAGCGGATAATGTGATTGCTTATCCCCTCGAAAGGAGGATTGTAGAGATTCCTTTGACACGGTTTTGGGCGCATCCATCTAACCGGAATAATCGGCCGTAATAATCGTTACAACCTATTCGCGAAATCTCAGGTGGTTGACGCGAACGATTATTTACCTAGACTTAAAACTTACCTCGCGGGTGTGGCGGAACTGGCAGACGCGCATGGTTGAGGGCCATGTGGGAGATAATCCCGTGGAAGTTCGAATCTTCTCACCCGCACTCTAAAAACCCGGGCTAATTGGTTCAAAACAATGAATCTGGCCTTGGGTTTTTCGCTGCGCTGTTGGTGCATAGAAGCATAGATAGGGACTGAAGAAGTAGATGGAAGTCCATAGAAAAACTCCAGCCGATGAGCTGGAGTTTTTGGAGTTGGTTTTGAACCGTGATGGGTAAGCAGTCGGTTGCTTAACGTTTCGAGAACTGAGTTCCTCGACGTGCACCGTGCAAACCAGGTTTCTTTCGTTCGCTCATTCGAGAGTCTCGAGTGAGGAATCCGCCATCTCGCATGGCTGGGAAGTGTTCTTCATTGTGGCTAATGATTGCTCGGGCAAGACCCATGCGAACGGCCCCGGATTGACCAGTTGTGCCGCCACCATTACAAGTGCAGATCACATCAACACTATCAGACTCGCCAGCAGACTCCAACACTTCCTGGATAGCACGACGATCCTTTTCGAACTTAAAGTATTCTTCAAAAGGCTTTTTGTTGATGGTGATTACACCCGAGCCAGGACGCACGCGAACTCGTGCGACTGAAGATTTACGTCGACCGGTGCCAAGTGAGTCACCGTTGAATTTGCATTTCTTTACTACTGCTGCCATCGCTTTGTTTTATCAGTAAGTTGTGATTTGTATGAATCCAAAGATTACCTTTGGAGTGGATTGATTAACCAAGTTCCCGAGGAGTTGGATTCTGAGCCTGATGGTTATGTTCACCACCAGCAAATACCTTGAGTTTGCTGAGCATCGTGCGACCTAATTTGTTTTTAGGGAGCATTCGGCGAACAGCCTCTTCCAGGATTAGTTCAGGAGCCTTTTCCATCCGTTTTTCAGCAGTGATTGACTTTTGGCCAGGATAACCTGTGTACCAGGTGTACGTCTTCTGTTCCCATTTCTTGCCGCTGAAAGTTACTTTTTCAGCATTGACGACGACGACAAAGTCACCGGTATCGACATGGGGAGTGTAAGACGGTTTGTCCTTACCCATCAAAATTACTGCAATTTCACTAGCCAAACGACCAACGCTTTTCTCGGATGCATCTACGAGCCACCAGTTTTGAGTGACTTCGCCAGTTTTAGCCATATAGGTCTTTTGAGCGACCAACGTTCTTACCTCATTTATAGTAAGTACATAAATATGTGGGGAAACAAGCGATTCTAACCCTGCAAATTACAGCTCACAAGGCCTAAAAACACCCACTAACAGGCTTTTTATCGGATTCTCCGCTGGCCAGAAGAAAAGAATTTCTAAGCCATCCGGTTATTACGGAAGAACCAGTAATTCAAGGTGCTGCACAGCAGTTACACTTGGTTTCAGGCTTTGTTTTAAGCAGTTTCCCGGATCCCAAAACGGCGCTTTCACGCTTTTTCATACCCCGAATTGGCGGACCCGTGAGTGGAAGCAGGTTTGATTCAACGAGAATCAACAAGATGTAACACGTCGCATATTCCGTGCTCAACTCACGAAATCATTACCAAGGCAGTCTTAAATAGTCGTAATATTAGGTATTCTGGGATAGATATTCTGAGCGTCAATATGTCTATTATTAGTTATTCAGGGGCCATTATAAGTAATGAACGTTCATTGTGTATTGAATAGCAAGCGATCCACCTGTGAAGATGAAGAATAAACGACCATGAAAAAAGTAGCAGTTGTAAGAGAACAATTTCCCGGTGAACGTCGTGTAGCTCTGCTACCAGAAAATGTTGAGAAGCTAAATGCTGCCGGGTATGAAGTCCTTATAGAGGAAGGGGCTGGTGAAGCAGCGGGCATTCCTGACCAGCTTTATGCAGATGCCGGAGCTAAGGTGACTACACGCAGCGGGTTGATGGGGGCTGATGTCCTTGTGCAGGTACGCAGTCTTGGCGCGAATGCGGTCAATGGGGATCAGGACCTGGAATTAGTAAACGCCGGTCAGTTGGTTATCGGGATGTGTGACCCGTTGGGAAATGCAGAAGCCATTGAGCATCTGGCAACTGTCGGTGCAAGTCAAATTGCACTGGAGATGGTTCCCCGAATCACTCGAGCCCAGAGCATGGATGTGTTGTCTTCGATGGCCACGATCGCCGGTTACCGCGCGGTTTTACATGCCGCTTATCAATTACCCCGAATGTTTCCTCTAAACATGACTGCCGCTGGAACCTTACAGGCGGCACGCGTATTTATCATTGGAGCCGGAGTGGCTGGACTACAGGCTGCTGCGACTGCCAAACGACTGGGAGCTGTGGTAAGTGCTTATGACGTACGCCCGGACTGCCGCGAACAGGTCGAAAGTGTCGGAGCCAGATTTGTCGAGCTCGAACTGGAAACCGATGACGCAGAAGATGCCGGTGGCTATGCACGTGAACAAACCGAAGATTTCCTGATGAAACAACGGGCATTCATGGCAGAGGTCGCTTCTGAGCATGACATTGTTATCACTACAGCCGCAATCCCCGGTCGGCAATCACCGTTACTCATCACCAGTGAAGCTGTCGCTGGTATGGATTATGGATCGGTCATTATTGATCTGGCGGCAGAACGAGGTGGAAACTGTGCTGAGACGAAAGCAGACGAAACTGTTCTCGTTGATGGAGTGACTATTCTGGGGCCTACAAATCTACCGGCAGAGATTCCATACCATGCTAGTCAGATGTTTGGTAATAACGTCACCAACCTCTTATTGCACCTGATAAGCGACGAAGGTGAAATCGAACTTGATTTGGAGGACGATATTGTCGCCGGTTGCTTGGTTTCCAAAAATGGCGAAATCGTCAATGAACGTATTGGCGGAATTCTAGGTGTTGAAGTAGCCGTTACGCAAGCGACTACGGAGCCGGAAGGCGAAGATGAGCCGCAACAGGAAGTCGAATCTAATGTCAATCAGGAGCCCACAGCCGAGGGAGTGACTGAAGCTGAAATCGAGTTATCCGATGAGGATTTCCAACAAGACGATGTTGCTGACAGCCAGGAAATTCCTCTCGTTGAAGAGGAAGACGTAGAAGAGGTCGAGGAAGAAGTCGAGGAAGAAGCTGAGGAAGAAGCCGAGGAAGAAGCCGAGGAAGAAGCCGAGGATTACAGCGATGTAGAGGCCGAACTTCAGGAAGTGGACGACGCATTAGGCCAGTTTTTCACGACCGAAGAATCAGACACGATCGAGGATGTCGACAGTGAAGAAGAGGAAGTAGAGGAAGAGGAAGAGTACGAAGAAGCGGAAGAAGAAGACGATGAGGAAGAACTTGCTGAGGATGAAGAAGTCGACGAAGACCATTTCGAATATGAAGAATTAGAAGACGAGGAAGATGCTCTGACTGAAGAAGATGATGAGTCAGTCTATGAAGAGGAATACGAAGAGGATGAGGCCGACGAGGAAGAAGAGTACGTTGAATACGAAGTCGAAGAATCTGACGAGCTAGAAGTCGACGAAGAATCAGAAGAAGAGAGCGAAGAGGACGCAGAAGCAGAAGAAGAGAGTGAAGAGGACGCTGCCGAGGAATACGAACTCGAAGATTACGATGCGGCCGCAGATTACAGTGACGACGATGATGAACCCGATTACGACTTCAGTGATTACGAAGAAGAGTAAACGGCGGATTTAGAAATAAATATTAGTAAGGTCGAGTGAATCGATCGCGAACATAGCTTTTAGTGGTTAATTGATAAATGAAAAATCCACAGAAAACAATTTGGGTGAAATGGCTGGGATTCGGTGTCATGCTTTGGGCTGGCATTTTGGTTGCTCAGGAAAACCTGGATACAACGACAGAAACAACGACCGAGTCTGCAACCGAATCAGCGGCACCGATCGATGTCCCGGAATCCGCTCCGGCAGAGAAAGTGGAAGCTCATGAATCGGAAGCGGTTGAACCAACGGACGAAGAGTTGGCAGCCACTTCAGACGAGGCTACAAGTGGGTTCGATCTGGATCGCTACGAAGCACTCATGGCTGGAATCGCTGTATTTGTGGTCTCCGTCTTTGTGGGATTTGAAGTGATTACAAAAGTACCACAAACATTACACACTCCTTTAATGTCGGGATCTAACGCGATTAGTGGTATTACGATTGTTGGTGCTATTCTCGTGGTTGCCGATTGCATGAAGACGGACAAAAAAATTGCATTGTTCCTGGCTGGTATTGCTATTGCCCTGGCAATGGTGAACGTCGTGGGCGGCTTTGGGGTAACCCATCGTATGCTTAGTATGTTCTCTTCGAAGAAAAAGAAAAAAGCTGCTTAGACAGTCGAATTCGAGAGGCGTATTCAACAAATCAAATTGCCCGATTAACGGACATTCAAAATAGGATTACCCATCGTGGTGGAATTAAACACAGTAATCTTTGACATACTTTATCTACTGGCTGCAGTCCTCTTCATTATGGGGATTAAGAAGATGAGCCACCCGAGGACCGCCGTCCTGGGGAATTATCTGGGCATTTTTGGCATGTTACTGGCTGCCGGTGTGTCGATCCTGATTACGTTGGAACATAAATCGATTGAAAATAACCTCATGCTGCCGATTGGGATAATTATCGGTGCTGTTTTCATTGGCACTATGTTTGGGGCGATGTTATTCACGCGAGTGAAAATGACTGAGATGCCGCAGCTAGTGGCATTATTTAACGGCGTGGGCGGGTTGGCTTCTGTACTGGTGGCAGCCGCTAGCCTATTTGCTGCAGAACCGGACGCATTACATGCAGAAGTGTTAGTCGCAGGCGGCCTATCAGGTTTGATCGGTGCTGTGACCTTTATGGGAAGTGGTGTCGCTGCCGGTAAACTGCAGGAGCTTGACTTTTTCAAGAAGCAACTGCCAATCCCCGCGATTGTCCGACATTTCTTAAATCTGGCGATGCTGGTTGCGTGCGTCTGGTGCGTTTATGCGATGATCGGCGATGGCAATGTGTTGCTCTATCTACTGATCTGTGTATTGGGTTGTGTATTAGGTTACACACTGACGACTCCGATTGGTGGAGCGGATATGCCGGTTGTTATCGCTCTGCTTAACTCCTATTCAGGGTTAGCGGCATCGGCCACGGGTTTTGTAGTCGATCAGCCGGTGTTAATAATCTCCGGATCATTGGTAGGCGCTTCGGGCATTATTCTCACCAGCTTAATGTGTAAGGCCATGAATCGTTCCTTACTGAGCGTCCTCTTCGGTGGTGGTATGGCAGCTACTTATGAAGAAGATGACGGCGTGTATGCAACGGTGAAGCGAACGACCGCGGAGGACGTGGCCTTGATGGTGGACTTTGCTGATCGCGTCGTCTTTGTTCCGGGATACGGCATGGCAGTAGCTCAGGCACAAAATGCCGTCAGTGATCTGGCCAAGATGATTGAAGATCGTGGTGCTACAGTCGAGTATGCTATTCATCCGGTTGCCGGTCGTATGCCCGGGCACATGAACGTACTCCTGGCCGAAGCCGATGTTAGCTATGAACAGCTACGAACGTTAGAAGACATTAATCCTGACTTTGATGAAGTGGATATCGCCATCGTACTGGGAGCCAATGATGTGGTGAATCCGGAAGCACGCAAAGAGGGAACACCAATCTCCGGGATGCCGATTTTAAACGTGGATGAGGCTCGTCAGGTGGTGGTGATCAAACGTAGCCTGAGCGCTGGTTATGCAGGAATTGCGAACCCGTTATTTGCCGCCGAAAACACATCGATGTTATTTGGTGACGGAAAGGCAGCCATTCAGGATATCTCTACCGCTCTCAAAGATCTCTAAGCCAAAGTTATTTGCGGGAATCCAGATATTCAATCGCTCGTTGCAGCTGGATATCCAGAAACGGCTGATCGTCATCTTCAAATTCGATCGTGGTTTCCTCGGAATTAGAAGACAGTTCCTGGATGGCAGTCGCTGGCCTGATAATGAATCTCTCCCGCCTGTTTTTCAAGTAATCGATACGCTGTGTTTCATCCAGAGTAATTTCATAGCCTTCATTTGGCTTAACTCCCCACTGTTCATTTTCCGGCATCTGCTCAATAGGTTTTGTTCGGTGGATGTTCTTCCCGCTGGGACGGACGTAATGTGCCACGGTGTATTTCAGTGCATGATTATCGCCAGTGGTATCAAGCACGATGACATCCTGAACGGATCCCTTTCCGTAACTTCGTTCACCGATAATCACAGCGCGTTTATGGTCCTGTAAGCAGGCTGCTGTGATTTCACTGGCACTAGCAGAATCACGATCGATGAGAATGACCATTGGTTTTGTGGCATCGAGCGTGGCGGCTACTGTACTTGGGTAGGTTACATTTTGACTGGCATCCCTGTAACGCACTTCGACGACTTTGGCTTCATCAATAAATAGGTCACAGATTGAGACAGCAGACAGCAGCAGGCCTCCACCATTGCCACGCAGGTCTAGAATAATCCCGCGATAGCCGGCATTTTCATTGGCAGTTTGGACAGCCTGTTTTACTTCGTCAGCTGTGCGTTGGCCAAAGTCAGTTATATGTAGGTACAGGATGTCGTCGTTGGGTGCTGGCAAACGATGATTCCATTGGCCATCTTCTAACCGTTCAAAGCCACGTAAGGTGCTGGTCCGTACGATTTTTCTGGTAATCTCGAAATTCAGTAAATCAGGTTCTCCTGCACGACGGATTGCTAGTCGCACCGATGTGTTCTCGGCTCCCCGCAGCAAACGAAAGGATTCATCCTGTGGTATCTCTTTGGTGAATTGTTCGCCGATTTTGACGATCACATCTCCAGCCTGTATACCGGCCTCCAACGCCGGGCTACCAAGCACGGGTGTAATAATTCGCAGCTCCGTGGATTCCTCAACAGATTCGATTTGAATGCCAAGTCCTCCAAACTCCTGATTGAGGATGGCATCGAGACCTTCATATTGGCGGGGAGGCAAGTAGTTGGAATGTTCGTCGAGCGTAGCCATCATTCCATTCATCGCGCCCTGGAATAACGTCTCCTGATCGACTTCATGAACATAGCGTTTTCCAAGTACAGTCGTTGCTCGTTCATAGAATTGCGCGTACTGATTCGTAGGTACTTTGGAATAACAGATGATCGACAACAGCATCGCTGCAGAGATAATCATTACATTACGTGTTGGCATGAGAACAATCCAAAACCGAAAGTCACGGGTAACACAAACGTCTCGTCATTGTACACGACCAGCATAAAAGGAAATTAATCATCTCGAAGGATTTCAGAACGACACTGGATAACTTAGGATTAAAGTTTCAATCAATTCCATGCAAGGTATCTAACGATGCAGAACCTAAAAACGTGGTTGCTCGTCCTGCTGCTCACAGGGAGTACTTTCGCTACCTTTCCGGCCAATACACAGATTCCAAATTCAAAACCTGTTGTTGGTCTTCAAGACAACACGCCGACGGCGACCGTTTTACGAGGTGGCACCATCGTTGTCGGGCCGGGGAAAGTGATCGAAAACGGTGACATTGTCATTCAGGACAATCTGATTCGTAAGGTGGGCGTGAACCAGCGTATCCCTGCAGGTGCTAAGGTGATTGAACTCGATGGTAAAACGGTATACCCCGGGTTTATTGATGCCTATTCAACAGCGGATATTGATCGCACTCCGGCAACTCAGGGTGCCCCTTACTGGAACGACACGATTACTCCACAACTCTCTGTTGCCAGTGTCTACCAGGCCGATGCAGGTTCGAATAGTCAGTTCCGCAGTCAGGGATTTACCGCACGAGTCGTTGCTCCGGGGACCGGGATTCTTCGTGGAGCCAGTGCACTGGTTACAACGGGGTCGGGCAAAAACGACACAGCTGTGTTGAAATCGGATTTATTCCAGCATCTTAGGTTGACCGTGCCTCAGGGACGCGGGCGTAAACAATACCCAAATTCACCGATGGGCGCGGTGGCCCTGGCACGCCAGGCGATGATGGATGCTGCCTGGTACGGAAAAGCCTGGGAAGCCCACAATAATGATCCGGGTAATAAACGCCCTGAAAGAAATGATGCACTGGCAGCTCTGGCTCCATTGTTAGCTGGTAACCAGCGAGCCATGTTCGTCTCCAGCGACGAACAGTATTTCCTGAGAGCAGATCGATTTGCGAAACAATTTGGATTGGACGCCATTCTGGTCGGTTCGGGATACGAATATCAACGTTTGAGTTACATTGTCGCCACCAAAAGACCCATCATTCTTCCAATTAATTTCCCCCAAGCGCCTAATGTGGGAAGTATCGAGTCAGCTCGGGCCGCTTCGCTTGAAAGCATGATGCATTGGGATCTGGCTCCGGAAAACCCAGGACGTCTCGTCGAAGCGGGAGCAACGGTTGCATTAACCACCCAAGGGTTAACCAACCGTAAAGACTTCCTTAAGAATCTGCGTCGCGCTGTCGGACGAGGCCTGGATCAGGATGCTGCTCTGGCAGCCATCACAACCGTTCCCGCCAATCTGACCGGAATGAGTCAGGTCTTAGGGAAGATCGAGAAAAACTATCTTGCTAATCTGGTCGTTACTTCCGGAGATCTGTTCAGCGAAGACACGAAAATCAAAGAGGTTTGGGTCACCGGTGAACGATTTGAATTTTCTGCTCCGCCCCTGCTGTCGCTTGACGGAAGCTGGAAACTCACCGGTGATTTAGAAGGAACGGACTTAACATTGGATTTGAAAGGGGATGGCCCTGCTCTCGAGGGCTCATTACACCTCCAGAGTAATGATGAAAAGACAACGGTCAAACTCTCCAAGGCTTCGATTCGGGACACTCGAGTGAGTGCGGTTTTGCCTGCTAAAAAGTTTGAGAAAGAAGGATTGATTCGGTTTACCCTGACCTTCCTGGATGGCGAAGCTAAAAACGGGATTGGTGAATGGATTTCGAGTGACGGGGCAACAGGTAAATTCATTGCAACCGCGATCGAAAAAGCACCGGTTGAAAAAGAGACCGCTGACGATGCTGCAGACGAGAAGCAGGATTCTGTTACTGCATCTTATGACGTCAATTATCCACTCGGTGCCTATGGCCGAACGACTGCACCTGAACAGGCGAAGCTCTTATTACTCACCAATGCAACGATATGGACATCAGGCCCGCAGGGTACTTTGGAAAACGCGAGTCTACTGATAGATCAGGGAAAAATTGTTGCCGTTGGTCAGGATTTGAAAGCACCTCGGGGAGCAATAGTCGTCGACCTTGAAGGTCAGCATGTTACGGCTGGGATTATCGATGCGCATAGCCACATGGCGACCGATGGTGGTGTCAATGAAAGTGCCCAGGCGATTACTGCCGAAGTACGCATTGGCGATTTTATTGATGCTCATGACAAGACGATTTATCATCAGCTCGCAGGCGGCGTGACGACGTCAAACATTCTACATGGTTCGGCGAATCCAATCGGAGGCCAAAATCAAGTCATTAAACTTCGTTGGGGAGCCATCGGGGAAGACCTGAAATTTGCAGGATCTCCACTCGGGATAAAATTCGCCCTTGGGGAAAACGTCAAACAAAGTAACTGGGGTGATGATTACACCACCCGTTATCCTCAAACACGGATGGGCGTTGAACAGATCATTCGAGATGCGTTCGTCCGAGCCCGACAGTACAAAAAAGACTGGGTACAGTGGAATGCCACGAAACGAGGTGTGCCGCCAAGATATGATTACGAGATGGAAGCGATTGTTGAAATTCTTGATCATCAACGCTGGATTCACTGCCATAGCTACCGGCAGGATGAAATCCTCGCTTTGCTCCGAACGCTGGAAGACTTCAATATCACGATCGGCACGCTTCAACATATTTTGGAGGGTTATAAAGTAGCCAATGAAATGGCGGATCACGGTGCTATGGGATCAACCTTCGCAGATTGGTGGGCTTATAAATACGAGGTGATTGATGCGATTCCGTATAACGGAAAACTGATGCACAAAGCCGGAGTGGTGGTTTCGTTTAATTCAGATGACCGCGAGTTGGGAAGACATCTCAATCATGAAGCGGCCAAGGCCGTTAAGTACGGAGGAGTTGAACCAGAGGAAGCATTGAAATTTGTGACCTTGAATCCGGCAAAACAGCTAAGAATCGAAAAGTTTGTAGGCTCACTGGAGCCTGGTAAACACGCAGATTTTGTAATTTGGAGTGGTGATCCGTTATCCGTCTTTAGTCGTTGTGAACAGACATGGATTGATGGGCGGATGTACTTTAATCGTGCCGAGGATATTGCTTCGCGTAGTGAATTGAAACAACGACGAGACGTCCTGATTCAAAAGATTTTGGCATCCGGCGAAGCAATGGTTGGTGCTTCCGGAATGGCTTCTAAAGAAGCGGATCTCTGGCCTCGTGAAGATGTTTTCTGTCATACGCATCGACACAGTAATCAGTGCACACATGCCGGACAGCAAGGACGTTTACAACAACTGATGAATCTGATCAATCAGGAACAAAAACAACAGTTGCAACAACAGCAGACTCAGGAGCAGGAGTAAACCTATGAAACCTAATCCAACATCCCTGCCTGACCTTCATCATGCAACTCGATTAAGCAAAAACGAAAATATGATTATGTCATTAATAAAACAAACCTTCACATTGCTGCTCTGCTTAACCTGGATTCCGGCTGCGAACGGAGCTGTTCCGGAAGTACCCGGAGCGAAGCAGGATCATCCGATTGCCCTCGTTGGTGGCACGATTCACACCGTCAGCGGTAAGACCATTAAAAATGGCACGTTGTTATTTATCGATGGAAAAATTGCTGAAATCGGAGGAGATGTCAATCTGCCGGTCAATGTCGAAGTGATTGATGTTCAGGGTAAGCATATCTTCCCCGGGCTCATCGATGCGAATAGTAATATGGGGCTCGTTGAGATTAATGCAGTTCGGGCTACGGTGGACGAGCGGGAAACAGGTCGGTTTAACCCGAATGTGAAAGCTCATGTGGCCATCAATCCTGACAGCGAGATTATTCCTACTACTCGTAGTAATGGAGTTTTACTTTGCTTGACGGCTCCCAGCGGTGGTGTGATTTCAGGTCAGAGTGCTGTCATTCAGTTAGATGGATGGACGTTTGAAGATTTGACGATCCGTCCCGGTGCCGGTCTGCATATTAACTGGCCCCTGATGGCCGCCGTCAGTGACTGGCAATTGACCGGTAGTGCGAAGGAAGCAGGGAAGGCACGAGACAAGAACATGCAGGAACTCGAAGAGTTCTTCAATACAGCTCGTCGATATGACGAAGCTCGTCGTCACGATGCGTCGACTAAGATTGATCTTAAATGGGAATCGATGCGAGATGTTCTTGCTGGAAAGATCCCCGTGATTGCCACAGCCAATAATGCCAATCAGATACAGGCTGCAGTAGCATTCTCAATTCGCCAAAAAGTGAAACTCATAATCAATGGCGGTTATGATTCGATCTACTGTACAGATTTGCTCAAACAACATGACATCCCAGTCATCCTCGGTGGCGTTTATCGCTTACCGCGCCGTGCTGATGATCCCTATGACCTGCCCTATGAGATACCGTCACTTTTAGAAAAGGCAGGCGTGCGATTTTGTATCTCGTCGGATGGTCGTTTTGGAGCCTCTATGGTGCGTAATTTACCCTTCCATGCCGGTACAGCACATGCCTATGGGTTGTCGATGGAGCAGGCATTACGTTCGGTGACTCTGAGTACAGCTGAAATTCTGGGAGTGGACGAGCAAGTGGGAAGTCTCGAGCGAGGGAAAGATGCTACGCTTGTTATCGCAGATGGAAACATTCTGGATATTAAAACGAATGTGGAAGCAGCATACATCGGGGGGCGTCGCGTTGACTTGTCGGACCGTCATAAAAAACTGTATTACAAGTACGAACAACGCATCGATCGAGCGGCTGCTGCCAAAGCCAAATAAAAGAAACCCGGTTACCGATCCGGTTCAACGGGAGCATCATTTGCTTCCGGAACGGTCTCTTTTTGATCCGACTCGTTGCCGGTAAAACCCAACTCTTGTAAATCGCTGGTATCCCAGGATGATCCGTCAACCAGGATGGTTTTTCCACGGGTCATTTCAAAGCGCCCGGTGTTGGGGAAATAAGGAGGTCGCATCAAGGCGTAGGTATACTTGCCGGGTTGTAAATCAAGACGGATGAGATCGACGTTTGCAAAACCTTCTGCGTCGCGTTCTGATAACAGAACAACCTGCTGGCTCTGTTCATTCTGGATTTCGACAGACCATCTCCCATCACGATATTCCAGAGGGAAATTGACTTCCACATACCCCGGACGATTGGCATACCAAATGGCTCCGCCGGCACCTAAAAAAATGATTAGTGCTAAAACCATCAGAATATGGTTTCCACGGCCAACGCGGCGAGTGTCTGGGGTTTGTTCGACCGCAGAGCCCGGAGCAATACTGGGAGCGGCCTGAACTCGAGCTGGCAATTCCGGTGCTTCGGCCTGAATAGAATCGAGCTCGTCGTAGGAAACGTCGACTGTGGATACTTCTTCCTTACCCAGATCAAGCGAGAATTCTTCGATGGTGGAAACTCGGGATTCCGCTGTTTCAATCACGGGTATGGTGGTGACGCTGGCCAGCCGGCAGGTTTCGAGTGCTTCGGTGACTTCCGACATCGTTTGATATCGCTGTTCGGGATCCTTAGCGACCATACGACTGAAAATACGATCGAGCAATTCAGGAAGGTCGCTGCGAAAGTCATGCAGTGTGGGGATTGGGTTATCACGATGGGCCAAAAGCCGTTCGATGGTTGAATTACCCGGATAAGGGATCTTACCAGTGAGCAAACGGAACATGGTACATCCGAGGCTGTAAATGTCTGTGCGGGGATCAACGCTGTGAACGTCTTTGGCTTGTTCAGGTGACATGTAATCGACCGTTCCAATGATCTGATTTTGACCGGTCAGGCTGTCATCAATCGAGTCTTCAGCACGCTGTAGCGAGACGAGTCCCAGGTCGAGTATTTTTACGGTCCCATCTGTCGAAAGCAAAAGGTTGTGTGGTTTGATATCGCGGTGAACAATGCCCTCGTCATGAGCATACTGCAATCCCACGGCAGCCTGGGTTATATAATCGAGGACTTCTTCGCAGGGCAGTTCGCCTTCGCATTTGGATATCTGTCCGAGATCTTCACCTTGAACCAACTCCATTACTAAAAAGAACTTATTGTTTTCTTCTCCTGCATCGAGTGCCGAAACGATGTTTTGGTGGGCGAGTTTACCCGCTGCCTGTACTTCCCGTTGAAATCGCTTAAAACGGTTATCGGTTTCATCGTTTTCTTTGGGCGAAATTACTTTGATGGCAACCTCGTGCTTCATCATCATGTGATTCGCCTTGTAGACCGTCCCCATGCCGCCCTGACCGATAATCTCCAGTAGGCGGTAATTTCCATATCGCAATGGCTTAGGGCGTTCTCGATTAAGCCCCTCCGCCTGATACGTTGTCAATAAGCCTGCCTCGACTAAAAGTTCCCCCAGCGTGTCACCGTCGATGGGCTGAGTGTCTGTCGGGACTTCTGCAAGCCATTTGCGTACTTCATCGGCGGACATGATGCCTGAGGCATCCAGATGACTGATAAATTGTTTGCGAGAAACGGACATGAAAGATCTATGAGTTGATAGACGGAATAGGAGAGGTTGGAACTATGATTGTATTCTAGCAAGCTCTTGTAAATAGTCGAAAGGGAGGACCGGCCAGCGACAGTGTTGTTGGAGCCCTGATGCCTGTTTTGATGTTTCGGTAAAGATAACTAAGTCGCCAGAAGGGAACACACTTATGTCCAGATTTCCCGGTACTCGGTATTCGCATTCAACGCTCCAGTCTATCTTACTGTCATTTGCCTGAAAGAATGGCCGTTGAGATGGTGTTAGTGACTGCCATACGGCTTCCGTTCCATAATGCACGCGGTGCGGTTGCAATGCCTTAACAGCACGCGGGCTAAACAGAATTCCAAAAGGGCAAAAATCCCAGCGACGAAGATGAGGTCGATACACACGCAGGTCATTCCATTGATCTAACGGCACTGCTGTCAGACAGACCACATTGTATCCCCCACGAATGGTTTGATTGCCGCCAAAGATCATTTCGCTAGAGAGGATGCTGCGGAGAGACGAAAAAGCTGAGTGATCAGCCAGAGGGTTTCCCTGAATTAGTTGATTGTGCCACTCACTTTCTGTTTGGTGTGGCCAGGGACCGTCAATAGCACGAGTCCAGTGAGCAAGTGACAGAGGACTACCAATCCAAGTTGGTGTCCGAGGTTGAATAGGATGTTTAAGAACAGGAGTCGATGGGGCAGAATTTATCTCAGAGAAGCATGGATGAATTATTTCTTTGCTACGCCAGGCAATAAGCTGCGCTGTTTTGCTTTGAGGTTCACAGTGAATGGCCATGACCCGATCAGCTCCACCGACTAACAATCGGTCGCGTTCAGGCAATCGAATGAGTTGAGAATATTCGGGCGGTAAAACAGAACGCGGAGGGCTAATGATGCATTCATACGAATGTAAAGATGCTGTTACGCCGGATTGCTGTTTCCACTGTCTTTCCGTTCTACAGAATCTAATTCGTCCCAGCGAAACTGGATGTGCATTTACATAAGACCTTAAGAAGGGATCACAGGTGGTCTTGGAGGTTGTAATGATTAGTGGCGGTTGTGACGTGGTTTCGCCGAGTGCTTGTAGTTGTGCTTTTAACGTAGCGAACCACCGTTGTTGTTTGTATAGCGGGCGAGCGAGGCTTGAAGAGACGAAGCTGACCGAGGTAACGCTTTGGCTGTCGTCTTTGCGGAAGCAATATTCTCGTTCGCCAATCCAGCAAGCCAATTGTTCTCGAAGCCAGACTGGGGGAGAACACGAGATCGTCTGCTGCATCAAAATAGTTCCGGAAAGTGCATTCACCGAATACCTTGAAGAACGCAATCACAATTTGTTGCCGAGCAGATGTAAGGGAATTCTAATCGTTGAAGTCTTAGGTTGAAAAGTGGATGAACGGCGGTCTGGTGACACCAGACCGGGGGACTCTTGAAGGCAGAACAGATTTGGTATGCTGAGAGAAGACGTAGTGAAAGAGTTGAGTTCAGGCGAATGTCATGAAAAGAATAAACCAGTTGTTGTTGATGCTGATGCTAGTTGCAGTCAGTGTTGAAGCACAGGAAAAGCGGGCTGTTGATTTAACGCCGCAATATGATCCGTCGTCGAATTACCGAGACGTAAAGCTTCGTGGCTATACGATTCGAGTCAATAAACTGTTGATGCGTGGTCATAGCGATCTGTACAAACAAAGTCTGGAAGTCATGGATCACCAGCTCTACAAAATTCAAAGAGTGGTCCCTGCAGCCGCAGTAAAAAAGCTTCAAACTGTGGTGATCTGGCTGGAGTATGACGAACCACACCATCCGTGTGCTGCCTATCATCCGGGCAGACAGTGGTTGGTAGAGAATGGTATGAATCCGGAAAAGGTGAAGTGTGTGGAGATTTCAAATGCCACCAATTTTGTCAGCTGGACAATCTCTCAGCCCTATATGGTGTTCCATGAATTGGCGCATGCTTACCACGATCAGTTTTTACCCAGGGGCTTTGAAAACTCTGGTGTTCTGACGGCATTCCAGTCAGCAATGAAGACGGAAAAATATCAAAAAGTGCTTCGCTGGAACGGAAAACAAGTTAAACACTACAGTACGACGAATCAAATGGAATACTTTGCTGAAGCAACAGAAGCCTATTTTGGAACCAATGATTATTACCCGTTTACCAGGCCGGAACTTGAGTTATTTGATGCAGGTGCGGCTCGAGCGGTTGAAGCTGCCTGGGGCATAAAGGAAGAAAAGAAATAATGTCGATTACGATTACAGATATTGAAGTACGTGATATCCGATTCCCAACATCGGATAATTTGGATGGCTCTGATGCAATGAATCCGGATCCGGATTATTCCTGCGGCTATATCACGCTGCATACTGATAGCGACCTGATTGGTCATGGACTTTCATTTACGTTAGGACGCGGAACGGAGTTGATCTCAGGTGCTGTGGATGCCATGAAACGTTTGGTGGTTGGTCAGACGTTGGAGGACATTACAGCCGATATGGGTAAATACTGGCGTCACTTAACAGGCGACAGCCAATTGAGATGGATGGGGCCCGATAAGGGAGTGATGCATTTTGCAGTCGGTGCTGTGGCGAATGCTCTTTGGGATCTTTGGGCCAAAGCAGAGGGAAAACCCGTTTGGCGGTTGTTGGCAGACATGACACCCGAAGAAATCGTACGCTGTATTGACTTTCGGTACATCGATGATGCTTTATCGCCGGAAGAAGCTCTGAATATTCTGGAAGAACAATACGATTCACGTGCAGACCGAATCAATGATTTGTTGGACAACGGATTTCCGTCGTACACCACATCCGCCGGTTGGCTGGGTTACAGCGAAGAGAAGCTGCGTCGATTATGTCAGGAAGGCGTCGCTGCCGGTTGGTCTCACTATAAGATCAAAGTTGGACGTGATATCAATGATGACATCCGTCGAGCACAGATTATTCGCGAAGAGATTGGCTACGATCGCCGGATGATGATGGATGCCAATCAGGTTTGGGGAGTCAATGAAGCGATTGAAAATATGACACGTTTGGCTGAGTTCAAACCATGGTTTATTGAAGAACCCACTAGTCCGGATGATGTGTTGGGGCATGCCGCAATTGCGGAAGCACTGAGGCCATTAGGTGTTGGTGTGGCGACCGGTGAAATGTGTCAGAACAGAATTATCTTCAAGCAGTTTATGCAAGCGAATGCTATCGATGTTTGTCAGATAGATAGCACGCGAGTGGGAGGCGTGAATGAAATCATCTCCATCATTCTGATGGCGAAGAAATTCGGTGTTCCGGTTTGTCCTCATGCTGGAGGTGTCGGATTATGTGAATATGTCCAGCATCTGGCGATGTTTGATTATATCTGTGTGAGTGGTACGACTGAAAATCGACTGATTGAATATGTTGACCATCTGCATGAACATTTTGAAAACCCCGTGATCATGCAGAACGGAGCCTACATGCCGCCGACTACTCCCGGGTACAGTATCACCATGAAACCGGCGTCTTTGGATGAGTATGAGTTTCCCAACGGTCCGGTCTGGAAAGCTCGACAATCAGAAGCTTAATGCCAGTGCTGCAACCAGTTTTCTAACATCAGCAGAGACCATAGTCGTTGGCTATGGTCTCTTTTTTGTGAATGGTGTTCGCGAAGCAATCTCTGAATCGATTTTGGATTGATCCAGTCATGGCATTTGGCATTTTCGGACATCAAACTGTCATTCGTTTGTTCGCGAAGCTCATGGCGAAACCAGGTATCCAAAGGTACGCCGAATCCCATTTTCGGGCGATTCCATATGCTCTCGGGCAATAACTCAGAAAACGTATTCTTTAAGATCTGTTTCCCCACTCCTTTTTGATATTTCAGCGACGCGGGAATCCGTGAAGCCAATTCAACCAGACGGTGATCAAGGAATGGTTGGCGACATTCAAGGCTATGCGCCATGCTGGCTAGATCCACTTTGGTGTTTAAGTCACACGGTAAATATGTCAGGAGATCGCCGAGTGATGCTTTTGTAAGCGGAGAGCGTTGCGTCATCCGCTGCCAGGCGTTGGTCAGAAAATCAGCAGGATCATGATCCTCCAGTTGTGATTGAAAACTGTCGGTATAGAACTCCAATCGATTTACATAGGGAAAAATATTGATCCAATCCAGATAACGGTGTACGGGTGAGTAGGTTAAAGGATCAAGAAATCGTTTGAGCCTGCGAAAGAATCCTTTGTATTGAGAACCGAAGGGCAAGCAACGAGAAATACCGGTTCCCAGAAAAACCTTCAGTGGAGGGATACGGTCAATTCGTTGAGCAAGGGAGATTGCTTTGTAGCGAGGGTAACCGGCAAACAATTCATCTCCGCCATCGCCGGAGATTGCCACGGTTATATTCTGGCGAGTGAATTCAGACACATACCAGGTAGGAATAGCACTACTGTCGGAGAACGGTTCGTCGTATTGCCTGACAAGTGATGGCAGGACTTCGACCGCTTTCGGCTCGACAATGAACTCGTGATGATCTGTTTTGAGATGGTTTGCAACCTGACGAGCGTATGACGATTCATCATATTGTTTGACGGAGAAACCAATCGAGAAAGTCTGTACCTGCTGACCAGCATGCTGCTGCATTAATGCCACCATTAACGAAGAATCAACACCTCCCGACAAAAAGGCACCAAGTGGTACATCGCTTCGCAGCCGTAACTTAACACTGTCAGTCAATAACTCCTTTAACTGTTCTTGCAGCTGTTCGGCAGAATCCTGTGAAACGTGGTTAAAGTCCGGATTCCAATAACGCTGTATTGAAAGTTGACCGTTTTTAAAAACTGCGAAGTGACCAGGCTCAAGTTTGTGTACGTCTTTGTAAATACATAGTGGGTGAGGAATGTATTGGTAGATGAAATAGTGATCTAATGCCCGCGGGTTGATTTCTCGTGATATCTCACCACTAGCGACTAATGCCTTCAGTTCACTGGCAAATAATAGTCGATCAGCTTGCTGTGAATAATAGAGGGGTTTCTGCCCTAGTCGGTCACGTCCGAGGACGAGTTGGTTTTTCCGGCTATCCCAGATGGCAAGTCCAAACATGCCATTAAGATACTGAAACATATCAGTACCATATTTTTGGTACATCGCAACAACGACTTCAGAATCGCTCTGAGATCGAAACCTGTAACCTTCCGCTTTAAGTTCGTCACGCAATTCCAGATAATTGTAGATCTCGCCATTAAAAACCAACCAGATGGTTTCGTCTTCGTTTGCGATAGGTTGATGGCCGGTTTGGAGATCGATAATCGAAAGTCTTCGAAACCCGAGTGCGACGGCAGGTATTTCAGTCGATGCCGACTGATTCGTATGAAATTGACCAAGATCATCAGGGCCGCGATGTGACAAACTCGCCATCATACGCTCAAGCTGGTCGCTCGAGAGTTTACGAGAGTCACTGGTCCAAATGGCGCCGGTTATACCACACATGATGTTTTGGAATTTAAGGTCGTACGGTAAAGCTACTATCTATATCGCCGTAGGTGCGTTCCTGGTTCACGACAAGCGAAGTATTTTTACTGGTTGAACACGGTTTCCAATGGATTTGGCGTGTTTTGAGTGCAATCAGCAGATGGTCTGTCGGGAAACACAGTAGGCTCAAGAAGAATTTGATGGATGTATTTGGCTAATCCGCCAGCATCAGGGCCACCCAGAAATCCGTTTTGTTCATGTTGGATACACTCGTTATTGCCATCACTACGGCTTGCAACCACTGCAACCTGCTGTTGAATAGCCTGCTGCAACCCCCAGTCTTTACCCTGATGATCAGCCGTGACGAGTAAGCACTGAATTTGCGGAAAAAGTGAGACAGGTTCGATCCAGGGCGTCAGGAAGTGAATGCGAGGTCGTAAAACCATGTGATCCGCATATTGTCGGAGGATGTCTGTTTGGCTGCCGTCACCACAGATTACCAAATGAATATCCTGATGCAGATGTTCGAGGATACCGACGATCCAAATGGCTTCTTTGATTCGTACAAAAGATTCGTTGTTACCGAGGCATAAAATGATTTGAGACGAGTTGGACAGATTGAATTCAGTCCGGAGTTCTAAAGTCTCATTTACATCAGGCGAATCGATCGGTAGTAACAATGATGGTACAAATTGACTGTTAGGAATCTGTGATTCAAGAAATCTGGAAGAAACAGAAACCGAATGACTCTGTTGATACATGAAATTCCCAACCACTCCGGGATAGGTTAAATTCCGTTTGGATGGAGTCGTGATCACGGTCTGAAGATTTCGGAAGCGTCTGAGCATAGGTAATGCTTCGAGTCCGAATTTTGCAGGATCCCAGCAGGTTACGGTATTATTGCGATCGAATCGTCGTGTCAATTGAACGAGTTGAACAGTTCTGAGCCAGGGGGATTGGGAACGAGGTGCCGTTACGATTGCGTTGGAGCCGATCCACTGTTGAAGTGCCTCTAGATTGTTTGTAACGTCTTCAAGACAGATGACATCGATCGGTTCCGAGGAGAACCTGGCTGCGGTTCGAATTTGAATGAGGGCATCAAATTCTGTAGTGGAAGGCACGACGTGTAGGGGACGAGGCATTAGCGTTTGCCTCGCAGTGTCTCTTCAAATATCTGGAGGTGCTTTCGAGCCATAGATTCCAATGAGAATTCCTGTTGGACTCGGGCATAAGCAGCCTCAATCATTGGCGAATTATCACTGCCATGTGCGGAGATGATAGCCTGAGCCAGAGCAACGGGGTCTTTGGCAGGCACCAGTCGGCCGTGCATCCCATCCTTAATGAGTTGACGATTACCGGCAATATCACTGGCGATGACATGAACATGACTGGCCATCGCCTCTAAGACGGATAGGGATAGCCCTTCCATATAGGACGGCAGAATAAACGTGTTCGCAGCTTTCAACAAGTCGCCAACATCATCAAACGCTCCGGGCATCAACACATGGCCGACCAACTCCAATTCTCGAATTCTATCGTACAGGGCTTCCCGGTCGGGCCCTTCACCAATGAGCCAAAGTTGACTATGAGGATTGTGTTGAACAACAGTGCGCCAGGCATCGAGTAATTCAAAGAGTCCTTTATTGCGAGTCAGACGCCCGGTGTAGACGCTCACCTGATGATCGGGATGAGAGGTAAAGTCACGATTGTTTTGAGCGAGGACCTTCCGAGCCTGTGTCATTGTTTCGACAGTCCTCCGGTGCCTGGCTAAGGCAACACCATTGGGCACGTGATGGATGCGATTTAATGGAAATTGTGCCACCACAAGTTCATCATGTGTCGCTTCGCTTGGTGCAATCACTGCATCGGCGAGTTTACACCGTCGTCGAATACGGCTTCCGAATCGTGCAACATTGTGCCAATTGCAGTCCCCGGTTTCCCCGCCACCTTCCACGCGTAAAACAACACTTTGCGATTGCTTGCGACATGCAGTGACTGCTGAGTAAGCAGAATGTTTGAGCATGGAAACAAAGGCAACATCATAGCGGTCACGATTAGTTCTCAGCCAGCGAGTCAGAGCGTCCATATAGACGAAGGTACCCCAGCCCCGACGCTCGGGATTAGCAAGACGCTGTACTTCAACTTCACGATGAGTGAATTGGCGTGGCCATGTCGGATCCCATTGGGCTGTCAACAGGATTGGATGGGCTCCCTGACGCTGGAACTCAGATGCTAGATTTGCCATCACCATTTCCGCTCCGCCGACCAGTGGCCAGAAGCGTCGAGTGATCATCGCAATTCTTAGTCCGGACATGACTCTTGTTTTCAGTTATTCTCTTGCTCGGCTGCCAAATCGCCTGATTCTAAAACACCGACATAGGGCAGATTACGGTAGATACCCTGGTAATCCAGACCATATCCAACGACAAACTCGTCAGGGATTTCAAAGCCAACAAAGTCGACGTCAAATTCAAGTTCCTGGCGTCCATGTTTATATAGAAGCACGGCAGATTGAACGGTGGCCGCACCGAGCCTGCTAATATGATTGTGGACAGCGTTAAGTGTGTGCCCCGTGTCAAAAATGTCATCTACAATCAGCGCATTTGTCCCATTCAAATCCGGCAGCATGGAGGTGTCCAACTCTAATTCACCACGACTGGTATCACCCCGATAACTACTAGCATGAACTGATCCCAGTTTAACAGGCATCGTTAGTTGTCGAATGAGATCGGCCACTAGAATAATGCTACCGGTCATTACACAAATAACAGTGAGCGGCTGTTCACCAAACTGACCATTGATTTCAGTGGCCATTTTAGAGATGCCTTGCTGCAACTCGTCTTCTGAAATAAGTACTTTCACTAACTAGTCCTGTTTGTCACTGAGCCTCCCAACCCGATGTGCGGGGAAATCATTCAGGCCATTGTACTCATTGTATCTAATCAATTAAACTTCAGTGTTTCCTGAACCCAATCCACGCCCAGCATCGAGAATTATAGAATGTGGTCTACGATAGAAGTAGATGGCCATGCTTGTGAAATCTATGAGCCGAGTCAACCATCAGAGCATGGTTTTGTGGTGGTCTATTTGCATGGCGTGAGTGGTGATTGGTTGCATGACAAACTAGAGTTTACGAAGCAGTTTGAACAGTTTGGAATCCGAGTCATTGGTCCGCGTACCCAACGTAGCTGGTGGTCAGACCGAATTTGTACAGAGTTCGATTCGGAGCTATCTGCGGAATCCTATGTCAAAGAGAATGTCCTGCGGTTTATTCAAAGCGAATGGGGAGCCACAGCACCACGGATCGGGCTGTTGGGAACTAGTATGGGAGGCCAGGGTGCTTTACGGTTGAGTTATAAGTATCCGGGAATCTTCCCGATCGTAGCTGCGATTTCTCCAGCCATTGACTATCATCTGCGAATGAAGCAGGGGATCGATGAGACCTTGCCATTAATGTACGACGATCCGGAAGTCGCTCGACAAGATTCGGCATTACTGCACATTCACCCATTAAACTGGCCTCGTCATCAGTTCTTTTGCTGTGACCCGGTAGACCACTTCTGGTTCGAAGGTGTTGATCGGCTGCAGATGAAACTGTATTCACTGGGAGTACCTCATGAATACGATTTTGATACGACCGCGGGTGGTCATGGATTTGGTTACTACAACACGCAAGCGGAAAAAGCGGTTACGTTTTTAATAGAACGGCTTGAGCAGGAACGAACTAGATTACCTGTGGCTTGAATCAACGTCCCGAATCCAGAAAGCTTGGCGAGTGTACATCGACCTTGCCGGTTTCTAAGTCATAAATAATGCGTCGAGCAGCCGCATTCGGTGTGGG
>CETM01204796.1_pt1 | contig 85552 bp, 72 predicted proteins | sample 361451 | NCBI WGS metagenome assembly CETM01 (sample SAMEA2622690, study PRJEB7988) | marine metagenome | isolation source: saline water (ENVO:00002010), including
TTTCATGAATCATAGAAGCTACTGAAAAGTGCCAGTAATAAAAAATGCCGGATAAACCGGCATTTTTTATTCACGTAAATCATTTTACATCATTTAATTCAATCTATAACTAATCGCCGTGAGAATCAGCATCAATACCCGTAGCACTAGTAGCAAGAGTTCCCGTACCACCAGCTTTTGCTGCATTTTCACCATTTAAACTGTAAGTGACCATGAATGCATCTTTATCAGTACTTGCAATATAATACACGACATAATCCGTATCATCAGCAAGTGTAAATGACACATACTTTTCTACATCACCATCGGCGGCCGTGGCTGTTATTGTCCAAGTGGATGCATCAAAACTTGAAAAATTAGTTTCAAAAGTTGCATCTGCTTCAGGATAAGTAGAGGCATCAGCACCACCAGCAATATCTGACAATAGACTTTCGGCATATTTTTGGTTCGCTGCAGAAACTACGGCTGTAGCCATAGACTTTGTTACCGATTCTTTTGCTTTGGTAGTTGCATTAGTGAACTGTGGAATAACAATAGCTGCCAAAATACCAATGATAGCTATCACCACAATAAGCTCGATCAGGGTAAACCCCTTCTCATTTCTTCTCATTTTAATTTTCTCCTTTTCTCCGTATCTATTTAGCCCGAGGATATTTTCTGAATATATTGCCTTTTACATCTAATGCGAACGTTTTTTTACATGGCAACTTCATACATCTTAAACATGGGTAAAAAGATGCTTGCAACAAATCCGGCAACAAAGATACCAATTACTATAGTTACTATGGGCTCGATAGCCGCAGTAAGACCATCTAGTCTTTCTTCAAGCTCGGAAAGATAATAGTCTGCTATGCTTCCAAGCATAGTATCTAGTGAGCCTGTCTCTTCACCAATGGATATCATATTTACTGCTACTGACGGAATATACTCATTTTCTAGTGCTGTACTTATAGTTTGCCCTTGAATAATCTTTTCTCTAGCATCACCAATAACCTGCTCATATACCTTGTTCCCAATAGTGTTTTTTGCTATTTCCAAGGCATCCACAATCTGTGTTCCGCTAGACACTAGAGTCTTAAGAATAAGAGAAAACCTAGACATAATTGCTGTCCTCAACAGTGTTTTTGACACTGGCATCTTAAGTTTTAGTTTGTCTATAGCAAACCTTCCATAAGGTGTAGATTTAAACTGATTAAAACCAACACCTACCAAAATAAATCCAATTACTACAAAAAGACCATAGGCCTGGGCAAAATCACTGGTGGCAAGAAGTCCTCGCGTAAGCAGTGGAAGTTCCGTCCCCATGCCAGTAAGCATTTGTGCGAAAGTAGGAACAATTTTTGTTACCGCAACTCCACCGGCTATAACCATGACACTCATAACCATGATGGGATACCGGATAGCCTTTTTAATACTTTTTTTTGTATTGACATCAATTTCATTAAACATTTCTAATTGCTCAAGGACCTGACCTAATACTCCTGCTGATTCTCCTGCCTTAATCATTGCAACATAGAGAGTGTTAAATGCATCATCATGATGGCTCATAGCTTCTGAAAGTGACGAACCTGATGAAACTCTTTTTCGTATATCCATTACAATCTTTTGGAGTTTTGGGCTAGTAGCTTGGCGTTCCAAAACATCTAGAGATGCTAATAGAGGGACACCTGAACTCATCATGGTTCTTAACTGGTTTGTGAAAAGTTTCAGTTGCTCTACTGGAATTTTTTTGTACTTCTCAAGATATGAATCAAGATCAAGATTAATGCCTTCCTTCTTCGCAGAAATAAGTTGTTCTTTATTCTTCGCAACAATTTCACTGATATCTGATATAGAATCAGCAGAAATCAATCGTTCCACAATGTTGCCTTGTTCAGTAACTAGTTTGCAGGTATAGTTTGGCATATTAAAGGACCCTATGTATTTCCTCTATAGAAGTAATGCCTTTTTTAATAAAATTATAACCTTCATTCTCTAAAGTTGACATTCCTTGTTTGACCGCCATTTTATGAATCTCATTGTCAGGATGGCGCTGTTGGACCAGCTCATTAAGTTCAGGTGAGGGGATTAATAGCTCATAAAGACCAGCCCGACCCCGATAGCCTCTCTCTCCACAATAACTACATCCATCCTTATTAGCTTTATAAAGCGGTTCATCTGTAGGTGGCATTGCAATAGTTGCAAACTCTTCTTCATCAGCACGATATCGCACTTTACACTTTGAACACAATCTGCGAATCAATCGCTGCGCGATAATAGCTCGAACAGTGGTGCTGAGCATGAAGGGATCCGTTCCCATATCCATAAGACGTGAGTATGATGCGGAAGCATTATTGGTATGGAGCGTACTGAATACTAAATGACCCGTAAGAGCAGCTCGAATAGCTAGATCAATGGTCTCTCGATCTCTCATTTCACCAACCATAATTATATCAGGGTCCTGCCGAAGCATCGCCCTAAGAGCTGCAGCGAAAGTCATGCCAGCCCGTTCGTTTATCTGACCTTGAACAATGCCATCAAATTTGTACTCTACAGGATCTTCAACCGTAATCATATGAATATCAGTAGAATTAACAAGATTGAGCGTAGCGTACAGTGTGGTTGATTTACCACTCCCTGTAGGGCCTGTAACCAAAACAATCCCGTTCGGATGAGAACAGGCTGCCTCCCATTGCTCCATAGTTTTTGTGCTAAATCCAAGTTTCTCAAGAGGGATTGCCCCTTTCGTAGGATCCAGAATACGCATGACCACCTTTTCCCCATACACGGAAGGATACGTGTTTACACGCAGATCTACCTCTTTCTTCCCAGCACGAAAAGCAAAACGTCCATCCTGTGGCTTACGGGTCTCGGCAATATCAATGGCTGCCATGACTTTAAAACGTGAGACAATAGCCGCGGCTTTTGTCTTTGGCCAACCTTTATAAATACGTAGGATTCCATCAATTCGGAAACGGACACGAACTGATTTTTCTCTATGTTCAAGGTGAATATCACTTACACCACTCTCTACAGCGTCCTTAAGGATAGCGTCAACAATTTCAATAACTTCTTCTTCATTTTCTTCCGACACTTCAATGGATTCCCCCTCTCCATTGGCTGATGGAATCTCCTCCTGTTGTCCAACAACAGAATAAAAGGTTTGAATGGCAGAATTAATCTCTGAAGGAGCTGAAATAGCCAAGGTGACCTTTTTTCCAGTGTTTCGACTGATTTCATCCACGGCTGTAATATTCAGTGGGTCAGTAATTGCCAACATTAATTCATCCTCTATAAAATAAAGTGGGATAGCATTACAATTACGGGCCATATCTTTATCTAGAAGGTCAACAGCATCAGAATCAAAATTGAAATGTTCTAGTTCAATGCGAGGAATTTGAAATTGTAATGCAAGTACATTGAGTAAATCTTCCTCTTTAATTAAATCTAATTTTATGCATGCATCTCCAAGTCGCGCTCTATTTTCTTTACGGTACTCTAGGGCTTTATCTAGTTGAGTTTCAGTAAGGTATTCCTCTTGTATAAGTAGTTGACCCAGACTAAGTGGCATCTGCAACTCCCTCTTTCTCTTTCTGATTATATAAGAGATTGATAACATTGTCCCTCAAAATATCGAGGTCCACAGGCATAGTAAGAGAATAGTCAGCCTGAACTCGGCGTGCGTTCAACATCTCTTGAGAGTCTCCGGCTTCTAATACCAATACAAATGGAATATGTTTGAAGCGACTATCACTTTTCACGATTTTACACAAGTGTAGACCGCCTAGATAAGCAAGTTGAGTCTCGGCAATAATAAATTCATACTTTTCTGTTTTCACGCAGTTTAATGCTGCAAGCCCATCATCCTTGTGCTCAACGGTGATCCCAAGACCTTCAAAGTAGGTAATACAAGAGGGATAAAACAACTCATTGTCAGCTGCGATGAGAATTTTACTATTTTCTTCCATTTTACTTAATAAACAATGGAGGGTGTAATAAAAACTAGTAATTCCCGCTGCTCACTCTTTTCTACTGTACTAGAAAAAATCTTTTTTAGGATTGGTAAATCTCCAAGTATAGGCACTTTATTAATGGCAAGAGCATTATCCTCAAAAATTAGACCTCCAATAAGTAGAGAGGCTCCATTCTTTACCATAACGGTTGTATTCATGTCCCGCGAAGAAACCACCGGTCTATCAGCGTCAGGCCCAACATAGCCAATTATAGCTTGGACAGAAGTATTAATCTTAAGCGCTATGAAATCTGCTTTGCTGATTCGAGGTGTTACCTCCAAAGAAATATTAACACTCTGGTCTTCAAAAGTATAAGGGTTGGTGCCAAAGACACTACCTTCTCCCTGTGGGACAAGGATGGGAATGTTAGTGCCAACGGATATAAACGCTGCCTGGTTATTAAATGTAGTAATATTTGGTTCTTGAAGTAGCTTAGAAGTATTGTCAGCCGCTAGAATTGACATTAAAAGGCTAACCATAGGCATCGTTAATTGTACAGCATTAAAACCAGAAAGTTCTCCCGCTAGATCAGTTAGCTGAATGGCACTAAGGGCACCAGACGTATCTATTAAGGTAGGACCAATTGCCTCAGCTCTTAATGTCCAATCAATACCTAGGTGTTCTTCTTCTTTCAGGGTTGTTTCCATAAACTTTATAGCAATATTGATCTGAGGCTGTGGAGTATCCAGCTGAGTTATAATTTTTTCGATCTGGCTATAGCTAGCAATTCTATCAACTACAAGTAACATATCATTTTCTCCACCAGCTCGGGAAGCAATTGGTGTGGCACTACCCTTGTCAGTTAGTACACCCGCTAGTGCTGCTGAAGCAACCAAGCCATCAACATAGTTCAATTCAAATACTCTGGATTCTAATTCACCTGTAAAGCTTGTCTCCGTTGCTTTAACAATAATAATATCTTCTTGCATAAACCATTCATAACCATTGATTTTTAAGATAGCATCAAGGGCTGCCTGAAGAGGAACATTGTTCAAAGATAAAGTAACCTCTCCAGCATCCACAATGTCTGAACCAAGGATCAGGTTTAAATCATTCGTCTCGACAAGTAACCTCACAACATCAAACAAAGCTGCTGCTCGAAAATTGAGAGAAACTTTCTGACTAAATACAGTTTCTTCTCTAGACAACAAATCCACCTTATCAAGATCTTCTGGCTTTTTCCATGATAAAGTCATTGTAGTATCGTTTAATCCTTCAATGGACACAGATACTAATTGGGTCATCATAATTGCAACATCTAATGTCTTCCTGCTTGCAAATCCATCATTAAGTGTAATAGAATATTTTAAAGCGGGCCGAGCCTGAATCCATTCTGAAAAGTCTCCTTTATTCCAAGTAGTGTTTGATAGCTTTAAGGTAAAAATGGGAGGTTCATAATTCTGGGATGTAACATATTCGGGCATCCCATCAAAAATCAAATTAAGCTGATGGTGATCCTCTTTCTCTTGGTGTCTGATGTCTATTAAATTGATTGCGGCACCCAAGACAGTGTTTGTTATAATAAATATTAATACAATAATTTTCCTCAACTTCATATTTGCACCCTCAATTATTCTCCTGTTCACTTTTCAAGCGGGTATGATATACCCGACCTTTATATTCAAATGAATTAAGACCTTTTATTCTCGCTACTCTGAAGGCCTCATTAAAGCCTTCCATGAATAAATAGTTAGCATCACTGCTAGTGGTGGAGGATCCCTTTCCAAGTGAAAGGACCAGATTCTCCCTGTTCCCATATAGAACTACCTGATTTTTTGTGATTTCAATCACTTGAAATCCTTGGAAGAATGAGCCAATTCTTACTGGTTCGCCATCTATAATTGCGGAAGATGATTCAGAAAATTCTATCCCTGTAAGCTCATAACCTATATCCTCAGAAAGCCCTGATGTCTCTATAATTACTGTACCAGAAAATAGGTCTTTATCCCATTCATATCGGTTTTCTACTAAAGTGTCTGGAGTTCTAGGTGTAATTTTTTTAACAGACATTATTTTTGTAAGAGGATTATCTTCTATGGGTTTATCAGCTGAGAGTGTGTCTTCTGGAGATTCACTCAATACTGTATAGTAAAGTAATGCATATAATCCAAGGGCCCCTAAAAGTCCTAATAAGATTTTTTCTCTATTCATTTTGCTATCAACCTATATGAATACAGTCCGATAATTGCAGTTATATTGGAACCACTTGGTTTTGACTTAAGCTCAAGATTTCTAACTATAAAGTCATTGTCGACTAACTCATCCAATAGTTTCCCTAAACTAAGAAATCGTCCATCCACTCTAAGGTCTAAGGCATAGCGTTCTATAATATGCTTAGAATCCGTTAGCACGCTTTGAATTTGAGGAAGAGTGTTCTCCAGACGGGGCATTATTTCGTCGATTCTTATACCGTGTTTTGAGCAAATAGTATTTAGTATTTCAAGAGAAGAGAGATAATCAATTTCACTATTATATTCAGTTGCCAAATAGGATAAGCTTGTAGTTTTTTCCCGGTAGACCTTCACAATAGTGCGAATATCACCAATTTTTGATCTTGATTCTAATATGTGGGTCTGGATCTGTTCTATTTCCTGTAAACTTCTATTATTGAAAGCAATGGTTGAAATATTGAAATAGAGTAATCCTCCCAGTATTATAAACAGCAAACCAATAAGGGCAAAAAAATTGTTTCTATAATTAATCATATTTACAGTCCAAGGTCCACCGTAAAGTTGAGAGTACCCGTGTCCCCAGCGCCCTGTTCCCTAAGGCTAACATGCTCAAACAAATCGTAATCACGCAGGTAAAACATCATGTTATTTAAAACAATATTTGACTCAGCCCCTGATGAGGATATTCTGCCAATCAATGTAATTACATGGGTTTTTCCCTCTTCACCTTTTGAAAAAATAAGTTGATCTAACAGGATTGTTTCAGGAAGAGTTGAACTGAGGAATTTCAATGCTTGAATAAGTTTTGAACTAATATAGCTATCGTATTTCTTTACTCCTGTGATCAGATCGGTAACAGCTAGTTTATAAGAAATGTCATAGAAAAGATCATTTTGCTCCGTAAGAGATTTTAATTCTTTTTTACTGTTATTCAAGTTTCCATCAATATTAATCGATGAAAAATAATTTCCTGCGGAGAAGAAAGAACCGACAGTTATCAAAAATAATCCAGCTATTTTTGCCAGATTTAATGCGGAGATAAATTTGTTATTGTCTCTCTGTGCTTTAGGTAGAAGGTTTAATCTATCCTTCGGATCCAAGAGCAACCCAATATTAATAGAAAAATCTTCTCCGTCTAGGGTTGGTACATCATTGACATATTGTATGGAATCTGGCAAGACCAACTTGGAAACTTCTTTTTGAAAATCTTCAGCAATTTGTTGTTCGAGATTTGGGATATTAGTACCAATACCACTGATAAAGATTTGTTGGCTGAGATAGTATCCCTGAGTTTTAAAATATTTAAGAGTAGCATAAATCTCAGATTCCAATCTTTCTAAAATGGCGCGTACTTTTTTGTCATTTTTTAGATCTAATGAAGCAAGCTGAACACCAATGTCTTCAGATATTTCTCCATTTATTTCCTTTTGTGCTATTACCCCTGTTTTTTCGTCTCTTAATACATTTGACTGACCAACAATAAAATTGTCCGCACTAACTACAGAACTTCTCGAGTCTCTAATTCTCCAATCGTTGACTATCGTAATGAAGCTTCGGTGAGGTCCTATATATAAAAGGATGGAATTCCCATTATCTTCAGGAAAATTATATCTATACAAATCATATTGAATTTTGGGTATAGATGTTGTGAATCGGGGTTGAATCTTTTGTGCTGTAAGTATTTCATAATCTTTTTCAATAGGTATACGATCACCTAAAGCAACAATAAACTCTTTTTGAGGATCATCATCCAGAGTTTTGTGCTCAATCCAGTTTACAATAGAGCTTCCCGATTCAACGGAGAACCTTTTAGATATATCAGTTCGTAAGAAACCCTCTAATTCTTTTCCTTTTAAATCTGGAGTTTTAAGAGGATCCATCTCAAAAGAATAGTGATTGCTGTAATAAGCTAGATAAAGATGTTGCCAAATCTTTTTCTTAATCTTATTCCTATACACATATTTTATAAGAGAGGCTAAATCATTGATAGTTTCAGTCCCGTCTTTTATGGGAAGATTATATATTTCTTGATCAAGAATTTTAAAGCCTTGTCGATTTATAGAGGCTCTAAGAAAATATATTTTTTGATCAATTTGTGCAAAGGTAGCAGCATTATAATAGCCGTTTAGTCTTCTGGCTAAATAAAGACTCCAGGTTCGCAACTTAGGCTTGGTAACTGGAGCCCTGTCTTCTTCGTCAGCGATTTGATCAATAGAAAAGTCCACTGAAGATACCAGCTTGGATTCATTTTTTTCAATTCGGAGATATTCTAAATAATCACCTAGAGTTTGTTTGTTTTGAATGGTTATCTTTTTGCCATCATGTCGTTGTGCTGATCTCACTATATAATCAATACCACCAAGAGAATAGTCGGCTGCTGGTATGAGATAAGTCAAATCATCAACAGTAATGGAATGAGTCAACTCATCCAGAGATGCAGTTTCAATATATGTTTTCTCTTCAACAGTATTTTCAACAGGGTGAAAAGTTTTTGTAGCTCTATTAGCAGTACCCGTTAAAAGCTTATCTAAAATACTGCCGGAAGAAGGTTGAGATAAAATACGTTCACCAACTTCTTTCTCAGGCTGAACAGGGTCTGAATCTGGAAAGTTTTTATTATAAATTTTATTTTCAGAAATAGTTTCAGAAATTTTGTCTTCATCATTTTCATTAGATAACGAAACTATATCAGGATTAACATCATTTAGGTCTTCTGTAAGATGAGGGGGGTTTTTATCTATAAAAGAAGAAGTTTGATCAAAACTCTTATTTTCTAATTTTTCATTGATTTGGACAGTTTCATCTGATTTAAGCAGATTGCCCTCAGAATTATTAAAATCATCACACTCTGTATTATTAATAGAATCATTTTCTTCAGAAGAAAGGCTCGTTTTAATAAGGTCGGGAGCATCAACCTTTAAATAGCTTTTTTTGGTAATACCATTAATAATTTCTGTATCTGCAACATAAAGCAACTCTGCAGATAACAGTTTTTTTAAATGGTAATAAATCTTCTCTCTTGGAAAATCCACTTTATTAGATATTTCAGATGCCGATAATGGAATATTTTCAATAGAATCGAGAATGGCCAACCCTATAGGGTTAGAATAGTTTTTATTATTAATTTTTGATTTAGAATTCATTTATTGTAATTGCGTATTTACAACGTTGGATATATTGGATATTACGGAGTTTTATAGAGGGGAACAACCAGATTATAAATAATAATAATTTGAATATTATATTAGATTTGAATAAGATGGGTTATGAACATTATAGTAAGAGGAGTTTTTTTGTATGAAATTGAATAAAAACAAGGCAACCGTTATAATTACTAGAAGTTAAAGGATTAAAATAAATTAACTGAAAAATAATTATTATCAGAGATGAATTGAATTATAATTGAATTGAATTATGTAATCATAAAAAGGTTTTTAAAGGTTAATAAAATTTTGCACAATAAATAATTAATTATTATTGAATTATAAATAAAAGTAATAATAAAAATACGTAGATAAAATTAGAATGAAATAGATGACATAAAAGAATGAATATGAAATGATACAATTATTAAGGGGCAATAAAAATAACATTAGGGAAAAACTATCGTAAATTTTATAAATTAAAAACATGTTTCTCCTCTAATAGCTAACCAAGCAAATTATATTGTAAAAACATCATGAGCTGGAATAATAGCATTATTTATTCATAATAATTAAGTAGATAAAATATAGATTATGATAAAGTTTATACAAGCCAACAAAAGATGATTTGACAGTACTAATAAAAATTAATGTAAACTAGAATTTAAATACAATTCATTGATCACAAATTTAAGAGATTATGATTCGATACAAATTTTTTTATGGCAACACAAAGTGAGTGGAGAGAGCTCTGCGCTTGACTCTCCATGGTTTATCTAGCAATGATTAATTCATCAATAAATACCCTTATATGACCAAAATTTTATATTATTAGCCATTATTCAACCAGGTTGGTTAAACTAATAGAATAATATTTCAATTAATAGAGACTTACCGACTGATGTTTTAATACATACAAATAAATTATGCTTACACATACATCGTTGTAATAAATCAAGAACCATTAGAGACTCTGTGATTTATTCAAAAAACTCTAGATTAAATCTTTTCTTCCTTTATGAACTCATAACTTTTTAAGCCTGTAAATTTTATAATATATTAATCTCTGCATAATTTATATTTGGATACCTATCTATAATATTAAAAATCATAAAATTATATGCTAAGGATGAAAACCTCCTTAATTGTTATAATGCAATTATTATTTTTATAATTAATCTAACATAACATCCTTGATCTAGATGCATGTTTGTTCATAATCATAAGATTCTTCCAGCCTTGTCATTGTAGTATTAGTATACAAACCTTAATCAAGCTGGCTATCTTCATTATACGACAATAATAATCAAATTATCATAGAAGAACTTTGTGTTTACCCTCGTAGATTTAGATGTATTATATAATAATATTATCTTTAGTAATTTTTTTCTCTTTATTCTGAAGTCTTCTCACAACCGAATTTTACTTAGGCCAATTAATATTATTACAATAATTATTATTGAATCCTGAATTCATTTTTATTAATGTCATCTATGTCACCTTTTACACAGTTCTTAATCCTAAATTAATTCTTTAATAATGAATATTATTATCCATTATTTTATATTGTAATTATAAATTTATACTTATAAAAATTCTCTATTAGTTTGTCCTTAAACGGAGTTTTATTCGTTTAATAATTCTTCTTCAATAGCGCAGCAAATATGAGTCATTACTTATATACTACATCCTAACAAATCATATTACCTTAATTGATTAATCCATATTATTCATGTATACAGCGATTATTCTCTTGAACTCTTGTCCTGTCTATTTCTTCATTCTCAATAATTATATATTGTCCTTAACTCTCTCCAGAAAACAATTCTTCAATTCCATTATTCTGTAATTTCTTAACGTTGTAATAATTGCTTTTATTCCCAAATCCTTTTTTTCTTGCTATAGACTTTCTCTCATCCTTATCCTTAATTCGTCTTTATTGACTAATTCATTCAATATTTTATTTTCTTTCTCACTTTTCTGATAATTTTTTTATAATTACACCTTTTACCACTATTCTAACCTTATAGTTTTTTAGAGATTACTTTTAATCGATTATGGTCTACATTTTTTTTAATAAAAACTCCATTGATATTTTATTCTAAAGATTATTTATATAAATAATCTTTAGAATGCTTTTATTAAAGTGTCTATAAAAAATTATAAGTTGCTTATAAATAAAACTGCGTTTGTCGACTATATTCAGTCTGAGCGCATATAGTTTACCTGCACTGTAAACTATATTAATTTCTAATTATTTTTGACAATATTTTGGTCTAATATTTTTAGTTTTACTTAACTAATGTGGTTTTTCTATGTACAGCTCTTGCACTTGAACCATATGATTTTACTTTAGTGTCTAATTTAAGATTGTTTCCAATTTCAAACCGTTCATCGTCATTCCCACCATCCTCTCGCATTCTATGGATTAGAAATCTGCTTTCTAATTTTACACTTATTTCATATTGATTTTTTCTGTTATCCGCCTGATAAGCGATCACGCACTCTGGTGGTATGGGCTGTGCGGACAAATCTCTAAGTTTCTCGATGTTTGTTTTCAAGTCACTATCCTTTAAAATTCTCTGTAGTTCTTTCAGGTCTTTATCTGAAAGATTTACGACCTCTTTTAAGGTACTTACGTTTTTTTGTATGTCGTTGTCTCTGGCTAATGCTTTTAGTTTTGAAATTTGTTCATTTGCATCCTCAGTATCTTCAAAAATTCCTTCTACACGCTCTTTTACCACTCCTACTAGTTTTTCTGCTTCCTCTATATCATCTGAATTCATGAGTTTGTCATACATCTTAATCAATGCAAATGCATATTCATCTAATATTACTGTTGCGCTTGTGAATACTGGGTCACGAACCATTTTGTCTGTCAATTTTCGATCAAAAAGAAACTGCGACACATTTTCTCGGCTACCTGATGGAGGGAGCCTATGCTCTGTTAATTGATAATATTGAATTACCCTTGATAATGTTTTGCCATTTGTAATCCTTACTTGATCTCTGGCAAACTTTACCGCTTCGTATCCAAAAACCAGCATGGTTGAGGAAACAAATAGATAAAAGAACAATTTTGTTATGTACTTCATAATTTTTTATCTATAAACCGCTTTCTTCGTCAATTTACAAGCTTCAACATAAACAGTCTTCCTTTTTCAAGTTTTTCCATTTTTTTTCCCCCCACGATAAAAATATAGAATTATCAAGCCCGCCAGATTGGGAAACCATACTTCCGGTCGGGCCCAACTTATTCCGTCAATAGTAAAATTAGAGAATGGCCAAAATATTTTTGTAGGAAAAAATTCTCGGGTATGAAAAGGAAAGTCCAGAACAATATGGAACGGCCATCCTAGCATGGCAAAGGCCAAATCCTTTCTATATAAACTTATGATTCCAATAGTTGTAAAAGCGCTAATAAAACTATGCATTAAATCATAATTGACAAAAACCCACCAAGGTAAACTACCTAATGAGGGAGGCCCCGGTTCCAAACTAAATTGCAAGGTAATTATTTGAACAAACATAAATAATCCAAAAGAAAAAAGGTCTGGAGCAGCACCAAAAAACAAGGCCAACCAAGGATGACCCCGGTAGCCAAATAGTCCTCGTCCCCAGAATGCGTGACTAAATGTATCCATTAATAACTACTTAATTTGTTTTCCTAATTTATTTAACAAATATCATGATAGGCACTACTCAATTATTAAAACAATATAATTAGCCATTGGTTACGCCCATATAACTCTATAAATTTATCTTCAATTAAGAGGGTTAAGAAATTGAAATACGTATATTTTTTCGGAAATAAAATAGCTGATGGTACCGCGGAGATGAAAAATCTTCTTGGCGGGAAAGGTGCAAACTTAGCTGAAATGACTAATCTGGAGATACCAGTTCCTCCAGGTTTTACTCTAACTACTGAAGTCTGTACTGAATATTATAAGAACAATCAAAATTATCCTGTTGAATTAGCAAGTCAAGTCAATGATGCTATTTCTCAAACTGAAGAAGTAATGGGAAGAAAATTTGGAGATCCATCAAACCCCCTACTTTTTTCTGTTCGTTCTGGAGCACGAATTTCTATGCCGGGAATGATGGAAACCGTATTAAATGTTGGCTTAACCTCTCGCACCATTCCTGGTCTTATAGAAAAATCGGGTAATCCTAAATTTGTTTACGATGCCTACCGTCGTTTAATTATGATGTATGCTGATGTTGTCATGGAAAAAGCAGCGGGTGTTGAACCTAAAGATGGTATAGGAATTCGGGAACGTTTGGAAGACATCATTGATGAAAGGAAAGAATCTAAAGGCGTTAATCTTGATACTGAATTAGACAGTAACGATTGGCGTGAATTATCTGAGAAATTTAAAGCCACGATTAAAGACGTCCTAGGAGACGAATTTCCTGATGATCCTCATGCCCAAATGTGGGGTGGAATCAGTGCTGTTTTTCAATCTTGGAATGGAAAGCGTGCCGTTTCTTATCGTAAGATTGAAGGAATCCCAGAAGAATGGGGTACTGCTGTTAACGTGCAAGCAATGGTTTTTGGCAATATGGGTAATGATTGTTCAACAGGTGTTGCCTTTACACGAAACCCAGCAACTGGCGATAATCATTTTTTTGGGGAATGGTTAATCGACGCCCAAGGTGAAGATGTTGTAGCTGGAATTCGTACCCCTAATCCAATTAATCAATGGGGTCGAACTGAAAAGAATAAAGACCTTCCCACACTTGAAGAAATGTGGCCTGACCTTTATAATGAATTAGATGGCATTCGGTCCAACTTAGAAAAACATTACAAAGATATGCAAGATGTCGAATTTACCATTGAGAGCGGTCGTCTTTGGATGCTTCAAACAAGAGTGGGAAAACGGAATGGAGTCGCTGCTGTCAAAATGGCTACCGATATGTTAGAGGAAGGTTTAATCGATCAAGATGAAGCTTTAATTCGTGTAAAACCTTCCCAACTTGATGAACTTTTACATCCTATGGTTGACCCAGAAGCTGAAGTAACTGCTATAAAACTTGCTGAAGGTTTACCGGCTGGCCCAGGAGGGGCTTCAGGACAAATTGTTTTTACTGCAGATGATGCTGAAGCATGGGCAAAAGAAGGAAAGGAGGTAATTCTTGTTCGAAATGAAACCTCACCAGAAGATGTCCACGGCATGCATGCTGCAGAAGCTATCCTTACCGCCAAAGGTGGAATGACAAGTCATGCTGCCCTTGTAGCTCGTGGTTGGGGAAAATGTTGTGTAGTAGGTTGTAATGCATTAAATATTGATAGTCACGGTAAAACAATGGTTGTTGGAGAACACACTCTTATAGAAGGAGATGTTATAACATTAAATGGTACAAAAGGTGTCGTTTATGCTGATGAACTGTCATTAACTCAAATTGATCCTGGCGAAAATGCCGCATTTCGGAAACTCATGGAAATTGCGGATAAAGTTAGAACTCTAGGAATTCGAACTAATGCTGAAAGACCCGAAGATGCCGCCCAGGCAAGATCTTTTGGAGCCCAAGGGATTGGACTCTGTAGAACAGAACACATGTTTTTTGATCCAGAAAGAATACTTGCAATCCGCGAAATGATTATAGCTGATGAAGAAAAAGCAAGACGAACGGCAGTGATGAAACTGCTTCCTTATCAACGTGAAGATTTCTATGATATTTTAAAAGCAATGCACGATTGTCCCGTTACGATTAGGCTTTTGGATCCACCACTTCATGAATTTGTTACATTAACTGAAAATCAAATATCTGAACTAGCAAGTGAATTAGACGTTGAAGCTCATAAACTAAAATCAAGAATAGAAGCTCTGCATGAATTGAATCCTATGCTTGGACATCGAGGCTGCAGACTTGGTGTTGCTTATCCTGAAATTACAGAAATGCAGGCACGTGCTATTTTTGAAGCTACCGCTAAACTAACTGAAGAAGGAATTAAAGCTTTGCCTGAAGTAATGATACCACTAGTTGGCACATATACTGAATATGATCATCAAGAAGAAATTGTTAGGCGTATCGCTAAAGAAGTGAAAGATGAATCAGGTATAGATTTTCCCTACCTCGTGGGAACTATGATTGAAATCCCTAGAGCTTGTCTTACCGCTGATCAAATTGCTAATAAAGCGGAGTTCTTTTCTTTTGGTACTAATGATCTCACTCAAACTACTTTCGGTTTTTCTCGAGATGATATAGGTGGTTTTCTTCCTGCTTATCTTGAAGAGGGAATCCTGCCTGAAGATCCATTCCAATCTTTAGATCAATCAGGAGTTGGTCAATTAGTAGAAATGGGTGTAGAAAAGGGTCGTAGCCAAAATAATGGCTTAAAAATCGGAATATGTGGTGAACATGGTGGCGATCCAGCCTCAATAGATTTTTGCCACCGAACCGGTTTAGATTATGTTAGTTGTTCACCATTTAGGGTTCCTATTGCTCGTCTTGCTGCTGCACAAGCTGCAATTAGTAACCGCTAACTTATTAGAATTAACCTTCTATACTTTTAAGTTAAGGATGGAAATGCTCTTTCAATCCATCTTTTTTGTCTGAAAAAGGTTACTTAACTTCACTTTATGTTAAGAATAGCTGCCATTAGCACATTTTTTATCATTGGACTTTATAGTCAATCTGATATTTACTTTTCTCCCACTTTTGATGTTGATGCGGCACGAACTGGAATGGAAACCATTTCCAGAACCGATCTTGAAGCACATCTTACGTTTCTCGCTTCTGATGTTACAGAAGGAAGGGCTACTGGTGAAACTGGTCTTGCTATTGCTGGAGAATATATAGCATCCCATTTTCGTCGGGTGGGTTTAACTCCTCTCCTCAACAATAATTCTTATTTTCAGAGATATGAATTGATAAAAACAAAATTGAGCAATAAAAATCAGCTTACTCTACTCTTAGATTATGGATCAAGCTCTCTTAAAGAAAATTTTCAATACGAAGAGGATTTTTTTGTGTCGCCAAGAGGCCTTTCAGGAAGCATTGAAATTCAAGCACCAGTTGTCTATGCTGGGTACGGCATCTCTAGTAAGGAGTATAATTACAATGATTATGCGGGTATTTCGGTAAACAATTGTATTGTTTTAATTATTGACGGAGAACCCGAACTGGATAATCCGAATAGATTTAATGGCTCATTTGATACTCGTTTTTCGGATCTCCGAGAAAAACTAGATCAAGCCAAAAAAAATGGCGCATCGGCTGTTTTAATTGCTACTAACCCTAAATCAGATGAGCTTTTCCCAGATAAACAAAAGCGTTGGAAAAAGTGGCTTCATCGAGAAAGCATGTCCCTTCCGACTTCTGATGATATTGTACCAGTTATAACGATTTCTGAAACTACAGCTGATAGAATATTATCAGGAACTGGGAAAACATTGCGCGACCTTCAGATAGAGCTCGAATCAGAAGGGAAATCCAATGGCAGATCTATATCAAACAGCTATATACGTCTCAATATTAATCTTATAAAGGAATCAATTATTTCAAATAATATTGTTGGATATTTACCAGGTACTGATCCTTTTATCGGTCACGAAACGGTTGTTATATCCGCCCATTATGATCATGTCGGTAAAAATACAAAGGGAGAAATTTATTATGGTGCTGATGATAATGCTTCAGGAACCTCAGCTCTTATGGAAATAGCAGAAGCTATTACTAAAAATACGACCCCTTCCAAAAGAGGATTCTTATTTCTTGCAGTTTCAGGCGAAGAAAAGGGGTTGCTTGGTTCAAAACATTATGTAAAAAAGCCTCTTTTACCATTATCTAATACTGTTGCTGATCTAAATATTGATATGATTGGAAGGAATGCACCTGATAGTGTGTATATCATTGGCTCAAATATGATTAGCCAAGATTTGCATGAAATTAATGAATACGCTGCGAATCAAATTGAAAACTTGTTTTTAAACTATCGCTTTAATTCAAAAAATGATCCTCAAAGATTTTACTATAGGAGCGATCATTACAATTTTGCTCAATTTGGGATTCCTATTATTTTTTATTTTGCTGGAGTTCATGAAGATTACCATAAAACAACAGATACGATAGAGAAAATTAACTTCCAAAAATTGGAAAAAGTCTCTCGGCTCATATATCTTACTAGTTGGAGTGTGGCGAACAATGAAACGAAGCTAAGAAAAAATGCTGGTGAACTACCAATGTTGCCAGATCAAATAAAACACTAAGTATCCAATAAATAAATGGGAGGTATTTGTATTTTACAATTGTTATCCGAAACAATTATATATTCTTTTGCAAAAACTTTGCTAGAATTTTAGTTAAAGACAAAACTAATAGAATAATCGATTCAACTGTAAATAATAATTAATCAACCATTTTAGCTGAACCAAACACGTCTTCCGAAGCAAATATCGTTTTCGGGGAATGCCCGCCCCAAGCCTTACACTTTGCTAGGCGCAAGACATAAGGCCATAATTATTACCTCAACGCAAATATGCCGTTTCCACTTTCCCCAGTGCTGCCGCTACATCATCCACCTCTTGTGGGCCCCAGTTTTCATGGATAAACATGATAAAATGGCTCTCTACCGCAGCAATCGCGTTTCGGCAAGGAAACTGGGCGTCTCGATCACCTTTGTAAGCCGGCAAACCCCAGGGATAGTCGCTTCCGGGAAAAACCTGCCGTTCTTTAAACCACTTAAAATGCGAGGGAATTTGACGGTACGATGCCGTTACGGGAATGCCTTCTGCCGCCACTGCCGCAGCGAAAACTTCCTTGTCTACCGTTAACTTCTCAACCTCGATGTGAAATCGCACAAACCAGTAGACACCTTCGGTTTTGGGAAGCCGCGAACCCAATCGGATCGCCTTAAGGTCTGCGATCGATGCCTCGATGCTCGACGCCAATTGACGCCGCTTGTCAATCATATCCCCGATTTTCAGCAACTGCACACGCCCGATCGCAGCCGATAGGTCATTCCCATTTAAATTGAGCCCCGCGCGCATATTACTATCGGTATTGCTATTAAAGGGCTTGCCACGATCGGAGAAGCGCTTGGCTTCCCAGCACAAGTCTTCGTTGTGCGTAAAAACCACACCACCCTGTGGTCCTGTAGCATGATGCTTTCCGCTCATCGTAGAAAAGGTGGAAATATTGCCGAGGGTGCCAGCCATCCTACCCTTGTAAAGCGCACCGTGGGCTTGAGCACAATCCTCAATAACCGGAATTCCATAGTCTGCCGCCAACGACAGAATAGGATCCATATCGGCTAGTTCACCGCCAATATGTGCAACGATAATAGCACGGGTGTGCGGCGTAAGCACCGCCTCGATTTGCTCAGCCCCAGCATTGAAGGAGCCTGGCGCGGCATCGGCAACCACCGGCACCAAACACATCAGTGCCACTGGCATTGCACCACCCATATCGGTAATTGGTGGTATAACCACTTCACCCGCAGCTTCTAACTCTAGAGCTCCCAAAGCCACGTATAGGGCTGAAGTCCCCGAATTAACCAAATCGGCATAGCCTCCTCCCATAAAGGACGCAAATTCTTTTTCGTAGGCCAGTTCCTCTGGCCCACTATAGTGGATTGCAACACCGCTCATCATCGCCTGGTCGAAGAGACTAAGCGCTGCCGCACGCTCCTCTTCACCAAAAAGATACCGTTTGGGAAAAGGTGTTTCTCGGACTCTCGTCCCGCCGTCTATTGCCAACATATTACGTACGGCCCTTGTTGCTTATCGTATCGTTTGGTTGAACTAGCGCTGTGACTTGATTGATCGGTACAAAACAATTGCTCATAAGTCCTATGAACAACTAATAAACTGATCATGCTGTAAAAGTTTTTATAAAGTAACGTTCCGCTATTCCACCATTTCGGCGGAACCGAGAACCTCTTCCAAACTGAACCTTCCATCTTTTTCCATTTGGCGCGCGGCATCTACTATGGTTTTTTGGGCTTTATCAACATCGTTTTTTGCTACAGCTCCTTCTACTGGCTCATACATAGCCTGTTTTTTTTGAGGAAGATTTCCTAAAATTTTATCGACTTGATCTTGACTGCTTCCCTTAAGCGCCAATGCAATTGCATCCAACTCTACTGAATTCATCAAATCTCTCAATAGATTCTCTGGGAATGAAGTTAGAATGTCATCAAAAGTTAAATGGTATTTCTTGATTTCTGCTGCAAGCTCAGGGTCTTCGCGGGAAATTGTTTCAAGATACTGCTCTTCTTCAAAAGGAGTCATTTGGCCCAGAATATCAGCCACATCTTTACCACCGCTTCTAGTAAACTCAACAGCTTTTGGAAGATATAGAGATTTTGTTCTGAGCTGAGAAGCAACATTAACGATTCCTTCAAGTGGAACATTGTTCAATGAGCCTAGTTTCATCAGAACTGCTCCTTTTGCTTCGGGGTTTAACCGACTTAATACTTTCATTCGCCTATCTGAGGAAACCTGCGCTAAAGCAATAGCAATTATGCTAGGCTCTTCAACTTCTAACAATGCAATTAACTGCTCATCAGCTAATTCATCTATAAAATCAAAGGGTTTTTTAGATTCCGGCTCACTTTCAGACTTTAATTTTTGAGAGATCACAGAAAGATAAAACTCATCCATAACCTGTTTTTTGAGAGCTGTAGAGACTTGTTCCATTTCTCTAGATCGCGCACGAATCCTCTGGACATCTGTTTCGGATAAACCCTTGAGAAGCTTCACAGCTACATTCTCCCCAATAATGGAAAATACAACAGCAACTTTATCAATACCCGCTAGTTGGTAATATTTTGTAATCATGACTTATTTCTTCTTTTTCTTCTTTTTTCCACCATCATTTTCCGTCTCTGACGGAGCTTCTGGAGTGACAACTTCGGGCTCAGGAGCCGGAGGAGCCTCCTGTTCTAACCAATCCTTTACCACAGCTGTTGCAACATCAGGATCTCCAACACTCATTGAAACCACTGATTCCTTTGTCTGGGTCATTTCAGATTGTAATACCCCTGGATCTTCTTGAAAAGAAGAAGGACTTGCCGACGCAACTGGTGTGGGAGTAACTGGTGTAGGGGTGGAAATTTGTCCTCCTGTATTATGTTCTCCATTTCCATTATTATCATTCACTTTTTTTTTAGAAGGAGGGGGTTGCATCATCCAAGGAGGTGGCATAACATATTTAGGTTGCTTGGAACGGCCATTAAAAAGAATAACCGCTGCTAGAGCCAAAACTGCAAGCAGTGATATTGCACTCATTAGATAAATGGGCATATTACTCATTCCACCACCCATTCCTTCCATCTCTTTCTGAGCTTGTTCTAACATTGCTAGTTTTTGCTCAATAAGAGAATCTAGAGCTGCCTTTTCATTTTCTTTATTAGCAACAGCCTGTTCAGTAGCAACTTGCTCTTCTTCTGATAATTGAGGCCCAGAAAGAATCTCTTTCAATTGAGAAATTTCAGCTGTCAATTGGTTCATTCTAAGTGAATCTCTTTCTAACAAGGCCTGTCTTTCATTCTCAAATTCTCTAGCAATACGATCATTCTCAAGTCTATCAATTTCAGCTCTCCACACAGCTCTTTCCTCTTCCCGACGACGAGCTTCTTCATCTTTCCAGCTTTCTAATTCCATTCTCCAATCATCAGCAACTTGTGCTTCTGCATCAGCTTGTTTTTCTTCTAATTGATCAATTTTTTCAGCAATAGAGCGAAGAATAATTGATTCAGCTGTCCTTTCATCTTTTCTTTGGCGGAAAGAAGCTGTCATTACGGATAGAATATCTCCCCGTGTTCTATCAAAATGGGATGCTACCATAATAATCTGACGAACATTTTCTATTAGTTCTGGCGCTGACCCCTCAGGAAGAATACAACTTACCTCTAAGCGCTCAACTACTGGCACAGATGCTTTAGTGTCTTTGTAAGACTGACTTAAAATTTGTGCACCATTAGAGGGAGCTTCAACAATAGTTGAAGGAGTATCAGCTGTTTCTTCTGGCACAACTATTTCAACAGGCTCTTCATCATCCATACTCTGAAAATCAAAGCCAGGAATGGGAATACCTGTCATCCGCGATCGAGACTCTTGCGTTTCTGAAATTATTGGAGTGGACTTGGATGCTTCTTTACGTCCTGTCTTCACAGCTGATGTAGCATCTTCAGATCCTGCGGGTCTAAAGGTTACTTCTTCAGTAACTGTAGGAGTAAACTTCAGATCCACCGTTACATCTAAAACATATCTATGGTCATCCATAACCTTCTGTAACGCCGATTCAATTCGACTTTTCAGATTATTTTCAAGCATAAGTTTCTGGGCTAGATAAGTTGATTCTTGCCCAGAAATGCTCACTATTAGCAAAAGCCCAAAAATGGGCTTGATTATCCGCATCTTCATATTACTATTCCCCCTTTTACCTCGGAGTAAATCTAACTATTATCATCTGAAGCCTCTTCCTTAATAATAGATTGTTGTGATCCCGAACGAGACGCAAGAAAAGTAATTTCTACACGTCTATTCCGGGCTTTCATTTCTCTTGTTTCATTTAACTCTTTAATTAAATCATCTGTAATAACTTTGTCCGTCGGTCTGTCTCGAGGAACATATTGTGCATATCCAACAGCTTGCAATCTTGTAGGGTCTACCTCCATATTAATCAACTGTCTCACAACCGCTGCGGCCCTAGCTCCTGACAGTTCCCAATTAGAAGGGTATCTTGATTGGATAGACCTTGGCAGGATATCGGTATCTGTATGCCCTTCAACTGCTACGTTAAAATACGAATCTTGAATAGTCGGGACAATTTTGTCAAGAACATTTACAATTTCAGGCCTAAGACTTGCTGAACCTGAAGTAAAACTAATATCTGATGATATTCCTATGGTCACCCCCTTAGGCCCTGTGGTAACCTCAACTGGTTTTTCACCAGTTTCAGGGTCTGCTTCCATTTCTTCAACCATTTTTTCTGCAGCTTTTTTAACATCTGCAAGCGACATCGATTGATTATCAAGCTTTTCCTTTTTGCCTACAGATTTACCTACACCATCAGCCATTTCTTGAAGTTTAACAGGATCAATAGTAGAAATAGCCGCTAGCAATACAAAGAACGCAAATAATAAAGTCATCATATCTGCAAAAGTACCAAACCAACCAGGAAGCCCTTCCTCTACTTCATCACGGCCTTTCGCTATCAACTTTTTTCTTTCTTGAGGAGTCGCTGCCATTTAATCTATTCGTCTTTTTTCCATTCCTTAGGAGGAATAAAAGAGTTCAGCTTTTCTCTAACAATAAGCGGGTGTTTTCTCTGGTGAATCAGCCTAGCACCTTCAACTAACATTGCTTGTAGAGTACTTGTCTGGGAAATCCTTGCATTCAATTTAGCCGCCATAGGAAGAAAGAAAAGATTTGCAAGTAAAGCTCCATAAAAAGTCGTGATGAGAGCTGCAGACATACCAACACCTAATGATTCAGTTCCACCCCCTTCACCTCCGAAACCTGCAAGCATTATAACAAGCCCTATAAGAGTTCCTATCATACCCCATGCTGGAGACATAGTACCCATAGTTTTAAATAGTTCAGCCTGACTCTTTTCCCTTATTTCTCTATAATCTATCCTAGTGTTTAAAATATCTACTATTTCTTCTTCAGAGTAGCCATCTACAACCATCTGAACGCCATCTCTGAAAAAATAGTTGCTAACACTATCAATCCCTTTTTCAAGATCTGCCGCACCTTTTCGACCTACCCCAGCTAATTCTACAGCTTCATCAACTAAACCGCCAAGCTTCGTATCACCACCTTTAAACACAGCGCCCATAGCTGCGCCAAGTTTTAGAACATCAGAAAGAGGGAAAGCAACTGATACAGATGCAACCATTCCACCAAATACAATGATAAAACTAGAGGCTGAAACAAAGACCATCGCTGAAGCACCAGCCGCTATAGCTGCCATGGCAATACCACCTATTGTAAAGCCTAACCCTAGAAGAATCCCTACTAATGTGGCAATATCCATATTCTAATCCTTATTCTAATCCTTTTCTCTTGAAAAACTGGTTGTTTTAAGTCTGTTCTCATGGAGAGCTTTTAATATATTTCGAACATCATCGTACTCAGGATCCATTTGCAAAGCAAGGTTCCAATTTATAGTTGCACGCTGAGGATCACCAAGCTGATAATAAATAGATCCTCTCCTTGCATAGGCTAAAGCTAGATTTGGATTCATCTCTAGAGCTGTTTCAACTTCTTGTAATGCCTCGCGGTAATCTCCTGAATGAAAATATCTTAGAGATCTAGATAGGTGTCTCATTGCTCGATTAATATTTTTTTGAGATACATTTTTTGCAAGATTAAGTGACTTTACAGAATCTGACAAGGATAACGATTTTTGTTGAAGCAATGATACTTGAGTTGCAAGATTTCGAACTTGGTGACGAGAAACTTTTAATGAATCTCTAAGAATTGTAACAGCTCCATCCGCTGCCATGAGGGTAGAATCAATCATTCCCACACTACCTTCTCCCCTCAATCGATCAGGAATAGGAGAGGGAGCCCCACCTGGAACTCCTGGAACTCCTGAAGGACTTTTCGGTATCGTCATAGTAAAATTCATAACAAAACCTGGATGTTTTACACTGTACTTATTAGAGAATTCAGGCAAATTTTCTAAGTGGGTGAATCCTAAGCCCAGACGGTAATCCGAGGTAAGGGGGATGCGGAGTCCCACATTGATGCCTGCACCATCGAATTCACCCACAAAATCAATTCCACCCCATTTAGGCATATAAGGTGTATTTAATAAAACTCCAGCAAAAACGCCCGCGCCCATAGTCTGTTCTGACGTATCTGGCTGAACAGCTCCTGTTGCAACTCCAGATGGGGTTACAGAAAATCCTCCTGTGCCAAAACCCATATAGGTGTTCAAGCTATATTCACCAAATTTCTTCTCACTACCCACAGCAGCAAAAAAAGATAGCTGTTTTGGATCTAGTCTTAAACCATCTTGCGTATCATTTTCAAAAATAATATCATGGAGACCGATAGACACAGACATGTCTTGTCTTACAAAAACTTTATACTGCGTATGGAAACCAAATTCTACAGGAGGAACAAATGTGGATTCCAACAATTTTTCTACAGCTGTGGTATCCGCTCCTTGACCTGAAGAAAAGCCTAAAGTAAAACGGTCAGAAACATCCATGCTGAAAAAAACTCCCTTTGTTGTATTGAAAGGAGAAAAATTGTGAATCTCACTTGTAAAGCCTGTTGTAAAAAGATAGGGTGATCTTTTAATAAAAGTTGTCGGAATCTTCATCATATACCCAGGGTGAGTAAAGGAGACTCTTGTAACGCCAAAAAGAGGGTTAAGGGATATTAAGAGCAGTAAAATAAATGTCGTTTTTTTTGTTAAGTTCATTTAGCAACAGTTTTTCTTAATTCCATCTGAGCTAACCTCAGATATTCACTGTCAGGAAATGAATCTATTATTTCAGCAAAAGCTTGTTGGGCTTGAATATTATCGCCCATAGCTCGATAGACCATTCCTGAAAGCGCCACGGCGTCATCACGCTTATCTGATTCAAAAAGTATGTCAACTTTTTCAAGATGACGCAAAGCGACTTTAAAGCTATTTTGGCGAAAATAAGACTCGGCAAGCCAATAAAGAATATTCCCCGCAGTTACATCATCTAAATCAGAAAGTCCAAGTTTTGTGAAGTGTTCTATTGCGATAGAGAAATCCTTACGTTGATATGCAAGAACACCATTCATATAAGTCATTTTATTAAAAGAATTGTTTGATGTATCTGAATTATGCATGTCTTTTTCAGGCATTAACTCTACATAATCATCAAGAACTATGCCGGGGACAGGCAAACCTTTATCTACAAGTGTATTCTCCGCATTATGAATGATTTCTTGAGAAAGAAAGTCCGAAAGCAAATTACGTAATTCTTTATTTTCCGCTTGCAGGCTTATCATTTGGGAACCTAATGCCTTTTCTAAAAGAGATATTCTTTCATTCATTCTACGGTAGTTTTTTTCTTCTAATTGACCCATTTCATTTTGCAATCTTATTTCAAGGCCATCAATTTTTTGATTTATACTTTTTAATGTTGAATGTAACTCTTTGGTAGATGCCATATATATTGAACCGCTAGGCTTTTTATCAACAACAAAAGAAATTTCTTCAGGAGACTTTTCTATTAAACGGCTAATCTTTTCATTTCCTGTAACTGGCTCAATTACTACACCCAAATCCAAGAAAAATGCATCAGCCTGAGATTCATCATAAGCAGAAACCGATGATTGTTGAGCAAAAACGACCCCCATTACTATTATTAGAACCAATGAGTTCACAAATATTGGATAAATCCTAATCATTCATATTCTTCCCAGTCAATTGTATATGAATAACCTAAGAATGAACCAATATCACTAGGTATAATCAATTCAAAATTTCCCGTTGCACCTGGCAAAAGAGAAGAGTCTGTAGTAATCCCCGAATCAAAAGTGTGGTAAGATCCCCCTACAAAAGTGGTTAATGTTCTTGTCTCTCCACTCCAGTTTTTTCGTAAAACAAAATTAACTTTGACAAAATCAGCTCTATTACCACCTACATTCTTTACTTGTCCTGATAAAGTTTTATTATTTGAACGATCAGTTTTTTCAGCAATATTACCAACCAATACAATATTAGCTACTCTATCTCTGCTTGGAGATCTATTAGAAGCATCCGCTGAAACATAACGTGGCTCAGCAAGTTTTGGCATTGGTGGAGGGCTATAAGACTCACGTATTTGTTCAGGAACGTATTCTTGTTCTTCTTGAGACATTACATTCTCTACAATTCTAACAACAGTACTTCGATCAATAACAAGGTAGCCAACTAAGGATTCTACCTTCAAAATATCTTCATCTTGGTAAACAATTTTACCAAAAACAGTACTACCATTATCTAAAATGATTTCTTTCTCATAAATAGACAAGGGGTTTACCCACATCTCACTTCTTGCTTGAAGGTCTCTAACCTGACCTGATAGATGGTCTAGCTCAGCAGCCATTTTTTTTAACTCAAAACTAATTTCTGTCATTACATATTCTTCTTGTGGCATCCTAGCGGAACTTCCTTCATTACTACCATCATTATTTGTTGAAACCGTTTGTTTTTCCTCAGCCGGCTCAGCGCCAAGAGTTAATTCTAATTCTAGATCTTGATCTTCTACTTTAACTTCCTGACTTGCATCACCAACATCACTTGAAGCTGACAAGGTATAATTACCAGGTAAAATCTTCTTAAATTCAAACGAACCTTTCCCAATTCGTTTTTTTGTTTTCTCAGTTCCAACTTTTTTACCATCACTATCTATAAGAACAACTTCTATATCAGCTACGCCTTCCCCTTCTAGGTCAATTATTTGACCTTTGACAGAATATACGTCACCTTTCTTCTTTAGAAGCTGTCCAGAGAGATCTGAATAGGCCATAATAAAAAGACCCATCAGAACGAATATGCCTTTTGCTGTTCGTTTCACAGGTTACCTCGGATTTTACGTTTAGCTATTTACCCCGGATTAGGGAAGCCAATCACATAAGTGTAAGGTGATTATGCTATATATGTCAAGAAAAAACAATAAAATGGAAAATTATGTTTATAACCTATGCATTCATGGTTATTACTGTGTGTTTTTGATTCCATGCACTATATATTCTATTTTGATTAGAGTAGTCACTATTAAAATAGCAATAAATAATTAAGCTAAGAAAAAGTAAAGGGAAATTGAAATAGTTCCACCAATAATTGCATACGGCATTTGAGTTCGAACATGATCAATATGGTCAGAACCTGAGGCCATTGAAGAAATAATTGTCGTATCTGAAATAGGAGAGCAATGATCGCCAAAGATCCCACCACCAAGAACTGCTCCTAGAAACATGGGAATTGCACTATTTAATTCTATTGCCATAGGAATTGCTATAGGAATCATTACTGCAAAAGTTCCCCATGAAGTACCTGTAGAAAATGCCATTAAACATGATATAATAAAAAGACCAACTGTAGCCATCTTGATATTAAGAACATTGGATATTATGCCAGCTATATAAACACCTGTCCCTAATTCTCTGACAACATCGCCAAGAGAAAAAGCTAACACCAATAAAGTTACTACTGGAATCATGCCAGCCATTCCTTTGATAATAAAATCTATATAATCAGTAAGAGAAAGATCTCTAAAAATATTTAGCATGGCTATTACAATTAAGCTCATGATAACTGACCACAATACTGCTGTAGATCCAGAACTAAATTTAATTATATTCCAAAAGTTAATTTCCTCATTTCCAATATTTAATCGACCTGTTACATAAATTCCTATTATAATTACAAGAACCATGGTTATTAAAGGAGCAACTAGATTATAGGCTTTTGGCTTAATGTTTTTTAAAGGCTTTACACCGAGAATGTCATCTCCAAGCAATGGGCGAGCATTATCATTAAAAAGCTTTCCTTCTTCTTTCGCTCTTGTTTCCGCTATAGACATAGGTCCTATATTCCAATTATAAATAATACAAACGAATACTATCATAATGGCAACTATTGGATAAAAATTAAAAGCAATACTTTGGAAAAGAATAGATACTGGTGACGTTATACCTTGAACTGACAATAGACCAACAATAAATGCACCCCATCCATTAAAAGGAATAAGAATACAAATTGGAGCCGAAGTAGAGTCACAGATATAGGCTAACTTTTCTCGACTTATTTTATATTGATCAGTAAGTGGACGGCCAATTGTACCCGCTATAAGAGAGGTAATTGAACTTTCTATAGTAATTAATAAACCCACTAGAAATGGTACTAACTGTGCATGTGTTGCATTCTTTACCCATTTTCGTTTTTCAAGCCAATGAATGAATCCACGAACACCCCCAGTTGCGGTTATGAGGGTTAATGTTCCCCCCACAGCTAAACTATAAATGATAATGCGAGTATTACCGGTATTAGAAAAAACATGAATTATTGTTTCAATTGTATCAGTAGTTGCAAAAAAAGGGTTCCAGCTATTTAAGACAAAACAGCCTAACCACGACCCAAACAGGAGTGCCAAATATATTTGTTTTTTCCATAAGGCAAAGACTAAGGCTCCCAAAGGTGCCAGCAAGGATAAAATGCCATAATGTTCAATTTTCAAAATAAATTATGTGTTTTTTCCACTTCCGACCGGGAGTTGTATTATGTTCAAGAAAATCCTGTACCTTGCTTATCACCACATGGACAAGCACTTTCAGACTTTGTTTCAGATTGCAATGAGATAGCTGCTGGCACACTCATTATCTTTTCTATTTTTGTGTTTTTACAAAATGGACATTTTGCAGGCTCATCATTCTTAGATAGAATAAGCTCCTCAAACTTGACACAACAGTTATTACATTTATAATCAAAAATTGGCATGATTAATATTTATTACACTGCGTCAACAGCTCTCTGTAAACGTTGGTTCGCTTCACAAGCAATAGAGTTTAAATCAGCTTCCGCAACAGATAGAAGGATTTCAGCATCTCCTGCAGATAAAGTGACACTGCCATCTGAGTTTTCCCATATTACTACATTGCATGGCATTAGCATTCCTACTTCAAGTTCAGTAGTAAGGGCTTTATGTGCAAGTATTGGATTACAAGCACCTAGAATTCTAAATCGTTGAAAATCAATTTGAAGTTTTTCTTTAAAGGCTTCTTTTACATCTATCTCTGTTAAGATTCCAAATCCTTCTTCCATTAATGTTTCTCTTATTTTTTTATCGACCTTTTCAAAATCATAATTTATTGTTCTTTGATATCCATATTTCATATCATTCTCCTATTGCTTTAAAAGAATCATCCATTATATCCAAAGCTTCTTCGATTTCATTTTTACTAATAATTAGTGGTGGTGCAATCCTTAATGCCGTTCCATAAATGCCTCCACGTCCTATTAGCAATCCCCGATTTTTAGTCTCTTCCATAAATTGATCTGTAGCTGCAATATTGGGTGTTCTGTCCCCCTTAAGTTCATCCTTTACAAGCTCAATTCCTTGCATAAGACCTTTTCCTCGGACATCTCCAATAATCTTAGGATATTTCTCTTGCAAATTTTCTAAACCATTGCGAAGGATTCCACCCATTTTTAAAGAATTGTCCTGCAAATTATCTTTTTTCATAATATCAATTGTAGTACTCGCAGCAGCACAACTGACAGGATTACCACCAAAAGTTGAAATTGTATTTTTTTTGAGTGTAACCGCTATATCTTTAGTAGTAATAACAGCAGCAAGAGGCATTCCATTAGCTATCCCTTTAGCAACAGTAATCATATCGGGTTGAACATCATATTGTTCAATACCCCATTGAGTCCCAGTTCGACCAAAACCAGTTTGAACTTCATCGGATATAAAAACACCTCCATAATTGCGAACTATTTCAGCCACTAATTTAAAATATCCATCTGGTGGTGTAATAAATCCACCAACACCCATAATTGGCTCAGCAATAATACCAGCAATCTCACCTGTTGTTGTTGTTCGAATTAGCTCTTCTACATCCTCGGCGCAAGCCATTCCACAATGAGGATGTTTAAGTTTCAATGGACATCTATAACAATAAGGTGCTAAAGCATGTTTAACAGCTGACACTTGGGTCGGCAAAGCACGCCATGATGATTGGGCCGTAAGTGATTGTGCGAGCAAGGATCTTCCTGAGTAACCATGGCGAAGTGCAAGGATTTCTGAATTGCCTGTATAGAGTTGGGCCATCATAACAGCAGTTTCATCTGCTTCAGTACCTGAAGCATTAAGAAAAACTTTGTTAAGATTTCCAGGTGCAATTTTTGCTAAACGTTCAGCGAGTTCAACAACAGGTATTGTTGGATACAGCGATGAAATATGCGTTAAGTGATTTAACTGTGTAGTAATTGCTTGAATGACTTCTTCGTTAGCATGACCCACAGATACTGTTAGAATTCCTCCAAAAAAATCTAGGTATGAATTTCCATCCAAATCATTTACTTTAGTTCCTTTTGCGTGTGACACAACAATAGGTTCTTTATAATAATTTTTTACAGCATCAAATAAGTATTCCTTGTGCTTATTCCGGATAGTTTGACTATTCATTTATATTTCCTTATTATTTCTGAATTGTACACCACAAGAATTTACTAACTTAAATTTGGTTTGTCGTTGCATGTTTATTATAAATTTTGCGATATTCTATAGACTTTCTAGCCATGCTAATATCAAGTCAAAAACATCTATTTAATATTCCAAACAATCTAGTTTACTTAAATTGTGCTTATATATCTCCCTCATTAAAATCTGTGACGAAAGCAGGGCTGAAAGGTGTCTATCGAAAAACAGCCCCATGGGAAATCACAGAAGAAAACTTTTTTAATGAAGTAGAAGTAGCTAGAGAGCTTTTTTCAAAAATTATTGGTGCTACATCAAACGATATTGCAATAATTCCTTCCGTTAGTTATGGAGTCGGAATAGCTACCCTAAATCTTCCAATAAAACGTGGTACAAATGTCCTCGTCGTGGAAAAACAATTTCCTTCAAACTATTATGGCTGGATTGAAAAAACTAAAAGTGTAGGTGCCAAATTAATCGTTTCAAAACGTAGCAAAGATGGGTCAATTACCGATAATCTCATTAAACAAATCCAAAATAATACTAGTGTAGTAGCCATTCCTAACTGTCATTGGACAGATGGTGCAATTATTGATATAAAGTCTGTATCTGAAAAATGTCGACAAGTTGGATCCGCTATAGTACTTGATCTTGCTCAATCCGCTGGGGTTTTACCTCTTTCAATCTACGATATAGATCCGGATTTTATTATCGCACCAGCTTATAAATGGTTACTTGGACCATATTCTTTAACTTTCTTTTATGTTGCGCCAAGATGGCAACATGGAGTGCCTTTAGAACATGGGTGGATTAACCGTCAACAAAGTCAGGATTTTAGTCATTTAATTCATTATCAGGATACTTTCCAAGCTGGTGCTCGAAGGTTTGATGTTGGGGAAAGAAGTAATTTTACTATTATGCCCATGGCTATATCAGCATTAAAAAAAATACTGGAATGGAAAATTGAGAATATTAATCAAACTCTTGTTCAAATGACTAATTTAATTGGAGAAGAAGCAGAAAATATTGGTCTCAAAGTAATGCCATCAGAAAAGAGAGCAGGTCATTTAATAGGTATTCAATTTCCTAAAGGAATTCCTAAAAAAATTTTGCAGCAATTAAAAAAAGAAAATGTTTTTGTTAGTATTAGAGGTGACTGTATGAGAGTTTCACCACACCTATATAATAGCATAGAAGATATCGAGAAATTTTTTGATATTTTGAAATCAAGCTAATTAAGTAAACTATCTTTTTTTATTAGCTGTTTCAGGCGCTTGACATTCTTCTTAAATATTCCATTAATCCAATTAGATTGTGTAGGCCAAATTATTGATTGCACAAATTCTCTTCTTTCACTATCAGAAAGGTTTGTCAAATCATAATTTTTTTCTTCCTTCATAACCTCTGTTTTCCAGTCATAACCACTAGAAAGACCGATTAAAAAAGAAATATTAGTTGCTATATCAAAAATTAGCTTTTGACCGCTATTAATATCTTCAGGTAGTGGACCTAAAAGTTTTAACGAACCAACATCTTCATATGAAAACCACCATAGCACTATATTCCCCATCATATATCCAACAGCATATCCAACAAATGAATGTCCAACAATTCCTACTAATTGTGTTTTTATAGAGGGTCTAATTTTTTCCTTCTTCAAATATCTAAGTTGATAAATTTGTTTTATGTCAATAGTTTGTAAATTTGAAAAAGTTTTTCCTTTTCTTGTAGCAATTAATACTTCTCCTTGAAGTTCTATGAAAGAAAGGTCTCTTGTAGTGTCGCCGGAAGTCAGCACAACTTCCCAAGTTTGGCATAAGATGTCACTTTCTAATACAAAAAGTCCTGTTAATAGTAGTATTCTGTTTATCTTCATTAAATAAATACTGAAATCGCAGAAGGAATAACTTTTGCAGAAAAAGGGGTTTTTCCTTTTAGTTCACCATCCAAATTCAAAAACTCATCATCCGATGGCATAATTGAAAATGATTTTACTTGATAGTACTCAACAATAGGGTCTTCAATATGAGACCCATCAAATATTTTGGGGAACATTTGTAAGAGTTTAATTCTGCTAGCATTCCTAACAAGAATTAAATCGATTAACCCATCATTAAGTTCCGATTTTGGTGCCATTTTCATTCCACGTCCAGTATGTTTTGTATTACAAGCTATTGCAAAAAGGAATTTGCCATTTATTTCTTGATCATCAATCAATATTTGTGCTGATCGCTTTTTTAATTTTAAAGCATGAAGTACTGTCATGATATTATATCTCTGTCCTTTCATCCACCTCAACTTTTCAGCAGCAATATTTATATCTGTTACCATTCCCCAGCCTACAATATTTATACAAAATATTTTTTCATTTGGCATCATTACTTCAACTACATCAATTTGTTTTGTTTCACCTTTTATAATTCGCTTAATGGCCTCAAGTGGCTCAAGACACTCCAAGTCATACATAAATGAATTTCCAGTTCCTCCGGGGATATAACCCAAGGGGACTTTCTTCCCATCTTCCCTCGATAAAAGGCCATTTACTAGTTCATGAAATGTACCATCCCCACCAATTTGACATAGACCACACACTTCTTCCAAATCTAATTCTTGTGATAATTTTTCGGCATGTCCTTTATATTCCGTTTGAATAATTTCAAACTTAATATTTGAATTTTCTAATATAGGAACAACATCACGAACTATTTTAGGGCCTTTTTTGTTACCTCCTTGAGGATTAACTAATATAATAATTTTACCTGTAGTCATATCATTGCTAATGGTTAAGCCTAGACAATATAATTGTACTGAAGATTTTCACCACTACCTTTATATAGTCCTAGTTTTATTTTCAATACTTAATTTTTCCTTTAGACTAGCTTATCTTAACTTTCATGCAATGATTAAAACTATAATAATTGTTTTCACTGCTTTTTTATGTTTACCCATAAATGCAAAAAAAGTTAATATAAAACTTGCTACACTCGCTGCACACGGCTCTCCTTGGGATTTAAGACTTAGAGAAATGGGACAAAACTGGCGTGACAAATCTGCAGGACAGGTAAAATTAACTGTTTATCCTGGTGGAGTTGCTGGTGACGAATCAGCGGTTATTCGTAAGATGCGAATTGGACAGTTAAACGCAGCAACATTATCAACGGGAGGGCTTGCGTATATTGTTCCTGAATTCACAGCAATTTCTCACATTCCCATGTTATATAATTCTGATGAAGAAAAAGATTATGTTCGAGAAAAAATGACACCGGATCTTATAGAAAAACTTGAAAAAAAAGGTTATGTTTTTCTCCACTGGGGAGAGGTTGGCTGGGTTCGGTACTTTGCAAAATCACCAATACGTATTCCTAACGATTTAAAAAAACACAAATTATTTGTTTGGGCAGATGAAGGATCAGATATGACAATGCATGAAAATCTAGGTTTTTCTCCTGTACCACTTGCTGCCACAGATCTCCTTGTTGCTTTACAAACAGGCATGGTTACAGCATTTAACACGACACCTCTTCTGGCGCTTGGGGGACAATGGTTTGCAGGGGCAAAACATATGGCTAATATGAGGTGGGCACCTTTGATGGGTGGAACCATCATGCAAAAAAAACTTTGGGACCAGATAGCGCCCGAAATTCAAACTTTAATTATTAATGCATCAAAAAAAGCGGAAATTGAATTAACAAATGAAATTCGCGAACTTGATAATAAAGCAATAGAAGTAATGGAAGAATATGGTCTTATTTCTCATGAGGTATCTGAGGATGAATTAAAAGAATGGAGAGAGCTTGTTAAAACTGTCTATCCATATATCCGTGGTGATATGGTGCCTGAAAAAGCTTTTGACAAAGCAATTAAACTAAGAGACGAATTCAGATCAAAAAAAACAGTGGATTGATTTATACTATATAATACTTATTAGGAATAGGATATATAATTTGGTGTATATATCATACTTTCAATATCAGCATGTATATTTTTAGGCTTCTCTTGTAACGTGATCATAGATCTATAGGCTTCTTTTGCAACTTCAATACCAATTAGTTAAAATATCAACAATCTTACCTTTGTCCTTTGAAGTAATATATAACCCTCTAGGTCTTCTAAAAATATGTCCATATTTTTGACATGCTTTCCCAACAGTTGGAGTATAAATAATTGGCATTAATTCTTCAATATTATCAATAAGAGTTTTATAAAATAAAGTTTCATTCCTATTTTGCAATCCAATAAGAAAAATATACTTTTCAAGATCATTAGGCTTTGAACGAAGATTATTTAAAACTCTCATTATTTGTTCTTTTTGGCTACAAACTTTTGGTGGAAGGAGTCCTTTTAAATTAAGAATGTTTCGTTCTTCTTCAGTAAAAGCTGTTCCTTTGTTCAAATTCGGATCATTTAAAATTGATTTTCTATTGCTTTTTTGAGATATATCTGGAAGTCTTTTCTTTGATTTTGGCATAATGGCAACTTTTTAATTTAAATCTAAATTAAACTGCGAGTATTATCTAGTCAAGAATGGAAAATTTATATTGATCTTTTTTACCTTTTATAAAAAACCCGATTTGCAATGAAAGAGATTTGTGAAATCAAGGTCTTTGCATAAATTTTGTATTGTAAAAAGTGAAGCAATTAATCCAAGGAAACCCTAATGAGTGCAGAAGATGAGAAAAAATCGTATCGATATTTAGTTACTCTACGTTGGTATATTGAAACAGATGAAGAATTGGTGGCAGGAGCCGATGAAACCGACAAAAAAATTCTTGATATTGTGAGGCATCGCTCCAACGGTTCAGCCTCCTGCTCTACTTGTCCAACACGAAATCAACAAGGTTATGCTATACTACCGCATCATGATTTTATGGGTAATAAACCAATCTATTTGGCTACAAAACAAATAAAAGATTAATTATGATTAACAACAAAGATGAAAAAACAGGTTTAGGTGATATAATTGTTGCTCCGTTAAATAAACTTGTAAACTGGGCTAGAGCAACATCCCCTTGGTACTTTCAATTTGGTCTTGCTTGCTGTGCAATAGAGATGATGGCAACAGCTGCATCTCGGCATGATTTAGAACGTATTGGTATGATGCCACGCTCCTCTCCCAGACAAGCAGATGTAATGATTGTCGCAGGAACAGTTACTTTAAAAATGGCAACTAGAGTTAAAAAATTGTATGAGCAGATGGCTGATCCCAAATATGTGGTATCCATGGGAAGTTGTGCCACTAGTGGAGGGCCTTATTGGCAATACGGTTATCATGTATTAAAAGGTGTAGACCTTGTTGTTCCGGTGGATGTTTATGTCCCAGGATGCCCACCCAGACCAGAAGCATTAATTGAAGGTTTATTAAAACTTCAGGAGCAAATTCTTAATGAAACTCCTGTTCAAGATACTATTTCCAAAAATATTAGAGACTTATTTACTAAAAAAGTTTCTGATAAAGAAAAAAAAGTCACTATCGACACCTGATACCCCTTCCTCGCAAAAAAGAGAGGATCTCTATAAAGAAACCGCCCATAGGCGGTTTCTTTATTTTATAAATAAAAAAAAGGCCGTATTCTTGAGCTCTATAATTCATAAATATTCATTACAAACATTGGTTTCCGCTATATCATCATATTAATTCTTTAATGGTCAAAGAGGCTTTATTCAAAACATTTTCTTCCAAATTACGGAGGGCTAATGACCTTTCTATAGGTGCGGAGATTGAAAATATCATTTATGATAAAAATTTCATTCGCTTGCCAGCAAATACTGGGCAAGTTTTTTCCACTCCTGATTTGATTGCACGTATTGATCAAATAAATTCTTATAATGATAAAAATCCTTCATTAACAATTGAACCTGGGGGACAAATAGAATGTGGCTCTCAACCTTATGCCCAACTTAAATGGTTAGATAATGAGGTAAAACAATATATTAAGAATCTCTTAATTGTTGCTGAAGAACAAAATCTTATTTTATCAGATTTCGCTATAGAACCAATACAACATTCTAATGAGATAAAAATAATTAAAGAAAAAAAATATGAATTAATGCATAAATATTTTTGCGAGACAGGAACACTTGGTCATGAAATGATGCTTAATTCTGCTAGTATTCAAATAAACTTAGATTATACATCTTTAGAATTAGCATCAAAAATGGCTTTTGTAGCAGACTGTCTTCATCCTATAACAGCGCTCATATTTTCTAATGCACCTTTTTTTAGAGGAATTCCTTCTGGACTCAATAATATTAGAGAAATTGTTTGGAGAAATACAGATCCAGATAGAAGCAATTGTCTTTTTGATCATAATATTTCAAATATTAAATCAATGATTGATGATTATAGTGATTATGTTCTTAAAACTCCTACTATTTTCATATGCGAACAAGATGGTGCTGTAAGTACTTTCCCCGGAAATATCGAACAATGGCTTAGTTTGATAGCCTCTCATCGCAAAATAAAAACTTCTGATGTAATGATTGCACTACGTCAAATTTTTACTCAAGTAAGATTCAAACATATTTTAGAAATTAGAGGAGCTGATCGTTTGCCATTTGGCTACGAAATTGTACCAGCCGCTTTTTTTAAAGGATTATTGAGATCTACAAAAATATTAGATGATATTTTTTCAATTTGCAAAAACTGGTCAATTTCAAAACGAAACATTCTAAATACTACGGCTTCCTCTTTAAATTTTAATCAAAGTATATTTGATGGAATAAAAATTAGAGACTTATGCGAAAAGATTCTATTACTAGCTATAGATGGGCTTACAACTTTTGATGAAAGTCAATTTCTTGAACCTTTTGCTGAACATTTTTTGAATGAAGGGCCTTTTTCTCTTTCAACTCAAAAATTGTATCGCAAATCTGGAAAAGAAGTGAAACAATTTCTCAAAGATCGATGGCTTGATCAGAAACAATTTTTATCCGACTATACAAGTAATAGTTAAAACATATCTTTTTGATTCGATTTTTAACTATCTATAGCATACCATATTGAAAAAGTTGAATACGACCATTTTATTTAAAGATTCTCTTTAGACGTCGAAAAATCCATTTTAATGGATCGTAATATTTATCTACTACTCTTTCTTTTATTGGTATAATACCATTATCTGTAATTTGAATATTTTCAGGACAAACATCTGTACAACAACGAGTAATATTGCACATTCCTGAACCAAATTCATTTTTAACTTCAGGCAACCGATCTTTTGTGTCTAAAGGATGCATATCTAATCCAGCAAGCCTAATCATAAACCGAGGCCCCACAAATTTATCTTTTTTCTGGTGGTCTCGTAATACATGGCAAACATTCTGACATAAATAACATTCAATACATTTTCTGAACTCTTGAATCCTGTCCACATCTTCCTGCATCATACGATAATCGCCATTATTATCTTTCTTTGATTCATCTGGCTTAAATGGTGCAATTTTTTTGTTTTGTTCATAATTCCAAGAAACATCGGACACAAGATCTTTTATTATAGGAAATGTTTGAATGGGTCTAATAAAAATGGTTTCGTTATTAATATACTCGTTCATTCGAGTCATACAAGCTAGTTTTGGCTTACCATTAATTTCGACACTGCAAGATCCGCATTTACCAGCCTTACAATTCCACCTTACCGCCATATCGTTTGCACTGTCTGCTTGTATACGATGAATAACATCAAGCACAACCATTCCCTGATCAACTTGAGTACTATAAGATATCATCTGTCCATTAGAAGAGTCGCCACGAAAAATTTTAAACTCTCTTTTTTCCAACTTACTTGTTAGAGGCAACTTCTGCCTCAACCTCCTCAATTGTAAGGTTTGCGATACGTTCTAAATCTTTTTCTGGTAGTTTGCGTTGAATTTTTTCACAAATCATAGAACCATCACTGTGTTTCTTTAAAATAATATTATAGTTTACCCAATCACTTTGCTCTCCAGGATAATCTACTCGAGTATGTGCACCACGACTTTCTTCTCGCATAAGAGCAGCTTTCGCAACAGCTTCTGAAGTTATAATTAGATTACGCAGAGCAATTGCTTCGTGCCATCCAGGATTAAATTGAGATGCTCCATCGGCTTTTATTTTTTTTAAAGATTCCTTTAATTTCTCTATTTTATCAAGACCTTTTGTTAACAATTCTTTAGTTCTCACTATACCCACATTATTCTGCATAACTTCTTGTAGGTCTTCATGTAGAAGGTAGGGATTTTGTCCTGAATCTCGATTTAGTATATCAGTAGCGTTTCTAATAATTAATTTTATCTGGTCATTATCAATAGTCGGAGCTGAATCCATTTTTTCAATATAATTTGCAGCTCCTTCTCCAGATAGTTTTCCAAACACTAAAAGATCTGAAAGAGAATTTCCTCCTAATCTATTAGCTCCATGCATACCACCAGAACATTCACCGCAAGCAAACAGCCCTGGAACTATTGACATCTGAGAATCAGCATCCACTCGTATACCCCCCATAAAATAATGAAGAGTTGGACCGACTTCCATCGATTCAACAGTAATGTCTAATTCAGCTAAAACTTTGAACTGGTGATACATAGATGGCAACTTTCTTTGTATATCTTCAGAGGTTCGTTTAGAAGCTATATCTAAGAAAGCTCCGCCATGTGGAGAACCCCTTCCAGCTTTAACTTCTTTTCGTATAGCTCTGGCTACTACATCTCTAGTAAGTAATTCAGGCGGTCGCCTCGCATTTTTATCTCCAGCACGCCATCGTGCTGCTTCTTCTTCACTGTCAGCTGTTTCTGATGCGAAACGATCAGGTATATTGTCAAACATAAATCTATTACCTTCACTATTTAACAGTACACCTCCTTCTCCTCGAACACTTTCTGTAACCAATGTACCCCTAACTGAAGGTGGCCAGACCATACCTGTTGGATGAAACTGAGTAAATTCCATATCCATTAATTGCGCCCCTGCTTCATATGCCATTCCATAACCATCTCCAGTATATTCCCATGAATTAGAAGTAATTTTCCAAGCTTTACCACCACCACCAGTAGCAATAATAGCGGCTTTTACTTTAAAAATAATAAATTGTCCAGTCTCTCTCCACATAGCCACCATACCAGAAAGCTTTTGTCCGTCTTTTAAAAAGTCAAGGCCTGTACACTCCATATACACATCAATACCTTGATGAATTCCATGGTCTTGCAAAGTTCTTATTATCTCAAGGCCAGTTCTATCACCCACATGCGCTAATCTTGGATAGCGGTGTCCTCCAAAATTCCTTTGATTAATAAGCCCCACATTAGTTCTATCAAACACTGCTCCCCATTCTTCAAGCTCACGTACACGTGCTGGTGCTTGTTTGGCATGTAACTCAGCCATTCTCCAAACATTAAGAAATTTTCCTCCCCGCATTGTATCTCTAAAATGTACTTTCCAATGATCCCGTGAATCTACATTTCCAAGTGCTGCTGCAACGCCCCCTTCAGCCATAACTGTATGGGCTTTCCCAAGTAAAGATTTACAAACCAAAGCGGTACTAAGCCCTCGTTTTGAACATTCTATAGCAGCCCGTAGCCCAGCTCCACCAGCACCTAATACAATAACATCATGTTCAATAATTTTTATTCCTGAGATATCCATCTCTTTTTACATACTCCAAGTATTATAATCAATCCACTTACCCATAGCTACCATTCTAATATAAATATCAGCCAAGGCTACCCAAATCATGCTTAACCATGCCCACATCATATGACGACTATTAAGCCATGAAATACCTTTCCATAATCGGTAACGTATCTTTTGTTTTCCATTTGGGCAGGAAAAACAATTTTTATTTCCACCAGCCAAATGGCGTAGTGCATGACAACCAAATGTATATCCCGCAAGAAGAATGGGGTTGATCATAAGAATAATTGAACCGACCCCTATACCGAAATCGCCATTTCTAAAGAATGCCATTATCGCGTCATAGGTTAGAATAACTATGAAAACTATGGCTATATACATTGTATACCGGTGAAGGTTTTGAATAATCAAAAGTCCCGTTTCTCCTTTATACTCTTTTCTAGGAATACCAACTACAGAACATGCTGGGGGAGAAAGAAAATAAGAACGGTAATAAAATTTTCTGTAATAATAACAAGTCATTCGAAATGATAATGGTCCCATAAGAATAAGAATCGCTGGTGAGGCAGGAATAAGTTTTGGCCACCAAGTTGGCCATGATCCAAACCACGCATGATCAATAGAAGCAGATCCTGCAGCACTTGGGTTAATAAAAATCAGTGGCGAATAAAAAGGTGATAAATACCCTCCAAAGCCTCCTTGGCTGTCACTAAACCAATAAAATTCTGCTTGGAACATCGACCACGTGGTGTATGTAACAAAAGCAAGAAAGCCAAGTCCCGTCCAAAGTGGTTCAAACCACCATCTATCTGTTCTAGAATTAGTGGCTAATTTATTGTTTCTGTTAGAGGACTCCATTTAAAATAACATTCCTCCTTCAGCTGGAAGAATTTTTTAACCTTTCAAACGAAAATTAACAGGTATAGAGATCCAAACACCAACAGCTCTATCACGTTGTTTTGCTGGTTTAAATTTTGTTTTTGTGATAGCTGTCATGGCTGCTTCATTTAAGCCTGTATTGGGAATACCTTTCAAAACAACCGTATCTGTAACTTTTCCTTTTTTATCTACAAAAGCCTGAATCACAACTGTTCCTTCAATTCCTGCTTCTTGCGCTATTTCGGGATAAATAATATTACGCTGAATAGCACCATATCCTCCTAGTGGTACAGGAGGATCATCATAAGGTATAAACCTAACACGAGGCCCTTCATTGGGGGGAGGGGGCGGCGCATCCCATTCCACAAAATCATCTAGTTCAGTTTCTTCTATTGTAACATCATCGGCTAAATCTTCATCCTCAGACTCCACAGGAATAGATGGACGAGAAGGGGGTGGTGGCAATTCAAATTGTTGAGTTTGAGGAATATCAAATTGTTCAATTTCAATTTGAATTTCCTTCTCTAAGAATTCTTTTACACCAAACCTTGGAAAAGCGATAAGAAGGGTGATGAGCATTAGTACTGATATAAGAGTTGTTATTCTCACAATAATCGGATAGCGTAATTTGAGAGATATACTTGGATCTTTTCTAATAATCATAAAGGTGCTGCTGTTTTCGATGAATAATTAATTTTTAACGCATCTGCCTCTCTAAGTTCATTATGCATATCACTTATAAGTTCCATTGAGGCTTCTCTATCAGCTTTTAGAGAAACCGTTAATTGCGGATCTGCGACCCTTTTGTCATACATCACATGCTTAACATTATCAATAGGAATGATTTTATCATCAATAGAGATCATTCCATCTTTAGAAATAAAAATATGCGAGGTGTGCCTTTTTGATTCTAATCGTTCAATCTTTCTAGCCTGTGGTAAAAAAACATTCAAACCCTCATATTCACGGAGCACTGTTGTTACCATAAAGAAAATAAGCAACATAAAAATGATGTCTGGCATAGATGATGTAGGTATATCTCCTGATACTTTAGTCTTGGCTGCAAACTTCATTGTTCTGTTTCCGCTATAGAAATCCGAGTTGCATTTGCCATTTTCAACTGATCTAAGACTTCTACGTAAGCTTGATATTTAGCTTTTGGGTGAGTTTTCACAGAAAAAATAAGTTTGTCATTAGCAGCCATCTTTTCTATTACCACCTGTCGAATATCTTTAATTTGAAGAGGTTCTTTATCTAATAAAACATCGCCTCTAGCATTGATGAGAATATTTGCTATATTCTTTTTGGGTATTTCTTTCTCTTCACCTTTAGGGGGTAGAACTAAACCGAGACCTTTGTCCATATCAATTGTTGTAGTAACAAGAAAGAAAATTAGTAGTAAAAAAGCAATGTCCGCCATGGACCCACTTGGTATTTCTCCAGCTTTTACTCGTTTTTTCATAATTCCAATAGCTATATCAGCCTATTTATCATCACCTTTCATTTCAATTAACTCGTCTAATAAAAGAACAGAGTTTTCCTCCATGTCAATAATTAATTTATCAACTCTTGTGATGAGAAAATTTTGAAATGTCTGAATAATTATCGCTACAACTAATCCGAAAAGCGTCGTCAATAGTGCTATAGAGATACCACCAGCTACAACAGCCGGAGATATATCGTTTGCTGCTTTTATATCATCAAAAGCTTGAATCATACCAGCCACAGTTCCTGTAAATCCTAACATTGGAGCTAAAGTTACAACTGTACTCAGCCAAACCATGTTTTTTTCAAGAAATGCCATCTCTATAGTCCCAGCATTCTCTATACCTTTCTCTACAGCATCTATACCGCGATGAGCCCGACTTAAGCCAGCGTGAAATACCTCCGCAACAGGACCACGAGTATTTGAACAGATCTCTAATGCTTTATCATGACCTTCATCATGTAAAGCTGTGCGAATACTATCCATGAATTTTTTAGCATTCACTGAAGCTCGAAAGAGAGTGTATACCCTTTCAATACCAAACCCTAAACCAAAAATCAAAAGACCAAGAATAGGGTACATAAAAGGACCCCCATCTAAAAAATACTGTACCATTACCATATTCTCCTTACTAAAACCTCATAAACGTACCAGAAAATAATGCTCCCATCAAGGAATGTCAAACTACCTTTCATAAAAACTTCAAAGAATATTAGCCACACTAATTTGCATTAAGGAACTCTTTTGCAACTTCAAAATGTGGTAAGGCTGATCTTATGTTGGGGTCATTGCTGACTAATACATTATAATATGCCGACCTCCCCCAAATAGCTCCAGCTACTTCAGCTTTTAACACAGATTTGATATAAGCCTTATCAGATCCTATGTCTCCCTTATCGAAAATAACCTCTTTTTCACCAACAAATGAATAAAAATCATTTAAAATTTCATCTGTTACTTGAAATTCTTGATTGAAAAGATGAACATTCTTCCAATTTCCTTTTTTCTCATTTGCAAATCCAGTCCCCCAATTGAAGGTTAATCTTTTCGGGTTTCCTAACAGATTATTAGTTTCAGCATTATATTCAATCAAAGGAATGTGAATATCAGGCGAAATTCCTCCTCCTCCAAAAACTTCTCTGCCTTTTTTTGTCTTATATTTTGGCTTTCCAATTCTCAGTGAGTCTAAGACTTCTTCTCGATCTTTTTTGCCAAAATCCTGGTAATAGTCTCTATTACCTTTATCATACGGACGCTGTATTAAACGACCACTTGGAGTATAATAACGTGCAATAGTTACACGAAGAGCTGAGCCATCTTTTAGAGGCCATTGTCTTTGAACTAATCCTTTTCCAAAACTAGTTTCTCCCACTACTAGACCTCGATCTAGATCTTGGATTGCACCAGCAACAATTTCACTTGCACTAGCTGACCATCGGTTGATTAAAACAATAATAGCAAAATCTCCGTAACCTTGATTCCGATTAGCTGTATAAACCTCCGACATATCAGGTTTTCTACCATTTGTAAAAACAAGCGTGTCATTAGAAGTAATAAAAAGATCTGCTATATTAACAGCTTGCTCCAAATAGCCTCCACTATTGGTTCTTAAATCAAAAATAAGTTTTGACATCCCTTTTGATCGAAGAGTGTTTATTGCTTCTGAGACTTCCTCAGCACTTGTGGAAGCAAATCTTGTAAGACGCATATAACCTGTTTCATCATCAATCATAAAAGATGCAACAAGACTATAAATTGGAATTTGATCACGAATTATTTCTACTTCAAAAGGATCTTCAACACCAGTTCTTTTGATCATTATTTTTACCGCGCTACCTTTTGGACCTCTAAGAGTTGTAAATACTTCTTCTCGGGAAATACCAAATGCATCCTTCCCATCAATTGAAATTATTTTATCTCCTGGCTGAAGCCCTGCGCGATCAGAAGGAGAATCTACTACAGGAGATATAACGGTGATATAACCTCCCAATAAATCAAATTCTATACCAATACCTTCAAACTTCCCGTGATATTGTTCAGTAATTCCCTCTAAGTGATCCCTTGGAATATAAGATGAGTGTGGATCTAATTCATCAAGCATACCAAGGAATGCACCATCTAAGGCCTCATCCCAATTAACAGGTTCTACATAGTTTTCATTAACAATAGAAATGATTTGATTTAGGACTCTAATTTTATCATAGATATTAACAGCTTTTACATAAGCTGATGGACCAATAAACGCAGCGGTCAACATAAAAACTGCAAGAGCAACAATTAATGCAAAATTGTGTTTTTTATTTATTTCTTTATGTGCAATCATAGTTCTGTACGATATATAATTCTAAAGCAAGTTTACACTATAGTTATTAGGGACTGCAACTATAAACCAAAATACATCATTGCTCTAAGCGCCATTGAGCCAAGAACAGTTTCAGGAGAATCAGTAATTGGAGTGCCATTTTCTGTTTTCCATTGTTCTTCAGTTATTGTTCCTGTATTAAAGCCGATTGTCAATCTAAGACCCATCCTATCTAAAAGTTGTAATTTTATTCCTAAAAAAGGTTGAATATTCATAAAAGTTCCAGAAACTGATGTCATTGATCCAGTTAGTTTTCTTGATGTCCCGGAAAATATTTTATTTTCTTCATAAAATGATAAATCAGCATCAGTTATTGTACCATCTAAGTTTTCATCCGTTACTTCAATTAAGGTGGAATCTAATTTAAATGCTGGGATAAATTGGTTTTGCCAAGAAGGGCTAACAGCCGTTTGAGCAATATTTAAATTTAACCGGCCAAGACCAAACATTGAACCAATAGATAATTCTAAACCTCTAAAAACTGGGAAGAGATATTCAATAGTTGCTCCGCTCAGCCAAAGAGATATTTTTGCTTGAGAATCATATGTATATGTTGATGCCTGTTCATCATTATCAACATTTAATTGACCATCACCGTTTTTATCAAGAAAAAGAGTTGTTTTTTTTGTGCGCATAATACTGTTTGTACCTACAAAACCACCTATTCTAATTTTTTCTGTGATATTAGAGAAACCTTCTCCTCCATAAAGAATGAACGGTGAGGAAAATTTTGTAAGATCAAAACCAAAACTATTTTTATCACCCAACATTTCAAAACTTTTTAACTCACCTAAATTTTGAAAAAGAAACATTTGGCTAAAACCTACTCCTCCACCATAAAATGACTCAGGGGGATAATAATCTTCTTGGCTAAACAAAAGTGCCTGCATTAGCAGAATGCATGTAAAGAATTTTGTTGTCATTTTTTTGCGCATATCATACTCACCTCGGATTAGCGAGAACCCAATTTAACTTTCTGATGATCTTAAGAACAAGTCCCAATTATAATATAGGGAATTTTTCTTGGTTTTGCCGAGGAGCCCAAATATATTCATTCAGGGAGAGAGCTCAACTTTTTGTCTTTCTTCCTTATATTTAGCCGAGGTAAGGTAAAAATGTGTTATTTAACGCGAACAGCTGAGCATTGCTCATTTCTGTCACGTTCTGTAATGAACGTTGTCCGCACTCTTTGTGCAGTAGGAATTTTTACGTCATTTATGTTAGGTCAAAAAAACGTGGTTTCTTTAAGCCCAACATTTGATTTTGATAGAGATGGCTTAAGTGAATTTCTTGCATTAGAAAAACAAAACTTTAATGACAATTTTCCGTCTAGTGCTGTATTCTATGAAATTGATGATTTTGGCTCTCATATAGAGTTGTGGCGCTACACAACCTTAGATCAAATTATAAAGGCTGAAATTGGAGACATTAATGGAAATGCTCTACCTGATATTGTTTTGTTAAGTCGCTCTTCTTTTTTAGGGCTTGGATCCGATGAGCCATTTTGGTTAAAAGCTTTTCCTTGGACTGAAATCGATTTTTCTCCTGAACCTATGTTCACATTCAAAGCTTTAAATGATAGTTTGCGGGTACGTCCATCAAGTTTTTCCTTATTAGACTTGGATTTTAAGGAAAAACAAGATGAAGTTATTTTTGCACAAAGTAGCCCTATAAGGTCTATATCTATTAATACTATTTCAAAAAACGAAACTTTTGATATAATTACTTCACTTATTGCACAAAATATAAGTATAGGATATGCTCCCATCTATATTACAAAATTTGATTATAATGGGAATTCCTCTCAGGATATAATTGCTTTAACCCCTGAAGAAAAAATAATGAAACTCCATATTTTCTTAAACAACTCAGAAGGACTTTCTAAAGGAATTTCCGCAAGTGTACCATACCCATTTGATAAAAGAAATCCTATAGGTTTAATTCCTAGTGGGCTAATAAATGCCGATATTGATTCAGATGGTTTGGATGAACTTATTCTCCCTTTTTCTTCAGGCATTGTACTTGCTTTAAAACAACAAGGTTCTAAATTTTTTTTAACAAACGTAGATTCAGAAAAAACAAGTTTGTTTCAATTTTCTAATCCATTAACAGAATCCGATATTAACAATATATTGCTAACTAGAGCTGAATTAGGAATAGGTAGTAATAATCTGCAAAATTTAGCCCTAAGCAAAACCCCTGTAACTGAATCTAAGTCTGTTATTAATGAGCCAACAGATTTAAAACAAACAAATGATCAAAATAATATAGCAACAATGCGCCTTTCTGCTGTTCCAGTAATCGGTAGCTCTCAAAATGATTCGTCCAATATAGTTAACGGCATTTCTGGACAATTAAAACCAGTAAGTATATCTTCCGTTAACAAAGAATTAAGCACTTCTTCCACCACAGGATCAACATTATTAGGTAGGTCAGGGAAGATGAAACAGATTTCTTTATCTAATCTTGGAAATAATCCTAAAAAAAATATGATTACTTCTGATACAGCCTTTGTAGGGCAACAATTTAATTATCCCGTTGTACCATCTAAAGGAACATTGGCTCAATTCCGTAAAGTTTCACTGCCTGAGGGTGCATTTTATAATTCAACAACAAAAAATATTATATGGACACCCTCTAAAGATCAAGTTGGTTTACAAAATTTTGAGTTTCAAATTATGATCCAAGGAGGAGGCAGTCGACCGATTGTAGATGAAGTTCGGGGTCAAGGTGTTTCGGTCCGTTCGACAACACAAGTTGAATTAGTAACTTTTAAGGTGGTTGTAATTGAATAAAATCAAACATTATTTTACATTCTCTTTATTGATTTTTGTTCTTTGTGATTTTTCCAAAGGTCAAAATCTCCAAATTATACATATAGACGGAGTTTTTGATTTAGATAATGATGATCTTGTGGAATTTTTGGCGTTTGAAGAAACTTCAGAAACTTCTGAACCTTTATCACGTATAGCTTATTATGAAATTGATGATTTAGGTTTTCCTCAACTAATTTGGAATGTTGATTCACCCCAAAACATAAATGGTGAAATAGTTGAGGTCCGTCTAGCAGATCTTAATGGTAGCGGTACATACGAATTATTATTAGCTGCGAATGTACAAGTCTCAGAAAATTCAGATTTAACCCAAGGTATTATTTATGTCTATAATTGGGAACAAGAAAGTTTTTCTCGTTCGCCAATTATTTCTTCAGCTCTTACATCTCCAGATAGTCGTCAATTAATTAATAATATAGACATTGTGGATCTTAATGGAGATGGGAAAGAAGAAGTGGCAATTGCTCTTAGTGGTCCAGAATCAGTAATAACAATTGTTGACATCCAAGAAAATAATGGCCAAGAAATTTTCAATGAAGTCCTTACTTTTCTCCTTTCTGATTTTTCTACAAGTGCTGGTGATATTCATGTTGCTGGTGTTGACTTTGGACGAGATGGACTTTCTGATATTATTGCATTTAGTCCAGAAAAAAATGTGTTACGAATACAAACATTTTTTAATTCTAATGGGATCTTAAATATTGGCCCTGATCAAATGCAAAGAATCCCTGGTATGTCTAATATACTTTCAAGATCAATTAATTTAACAAATTTGAATAATAATGAAGTAGATAATATCCTTATACCCTTCCAATCTGGTCACGTTCTATCATTGTCAATGAATTCTTTAGGAATTAATATTGAAGAACTTGGCATCGATGCAGGCCCTCTTTCAGATTTAAAAATTGCTGACTTTAATCAGGACGATATTAATGACTTACTATTAATAAGTGGCCAACAAGGAGTAATTACCGTCTCTTATGGGGCTAAAGAAGGAGAACCACCGTTAAATGAGTATTTTTCAATTGGAGCAAATGAAGAAAATGATGGGCCCCAGATATTTTCTGTTGTTCCTGAAATTGTAGATGATATTTATCTCGGTACTGTAATAGCAGGTGGGTGGACTGGCCAACAAAGTGAGATTTTTTATTTTGAATTTGGTTCATTACCAGAATATCCTGAAGAAATTCTCGTTGACACATATATTCCTCAAGCTCGTATTGAAGAAACTATTGAAGAAATGCCAATAATTCCACCTGCTGAAGGTCAACCTCTCCCAATTGGTATACTGCCAACTTATGTTCTCCCAGTTAACCAAACCTTTGCTTATACTATTCCTGAAGAAGATGATAGGGAGTTTTTTAGTTTTCGTTGGATAGAGCCTCCTCCTCGAGGAATGTACTTTCATTACGATACCCGTTCCATTGAATGGGTGCCTGATGATCTACAATTGGGTGCCTATCAACTTTCTTTTCTACTAAAAATGAAAGTTGGAGAAACCGTAGATATTTTGACAACAGATGAAGAGGGTGTCGTGACATATCAAGTAATCCCGGAATTAGCAACTATTGAATCGCGTTTTTGGATATATGTAAATGATCCCCCATCTATTGTATCACAACCGGATCAAACAGAGTTTGTTGCAGGTGAGCCCTTTATTTATCAACTTGATACTAAAGACAAAAATGAAGATGCATTTATACGGTATTCCTTAGAAAAAGCGCCTTCAGGCATGGAAATTGATCAATCAGGTTTGTTAAATTGGAAAACTGATGCTTCACATATAAATATTTATGAAGTTCGTATAGTAGCTTCCGATGGTTTTGATAGAGACGTTCAAAACCTTCAACTATATTCTCGAGGGCAAGTAGTTATCACTTCATTGCCTGAACGAACAGCTACTATTAATGAAGAGTATAGATATAATCTAAATGTCCATATGCCTGAGGAAAAACAGCATGAATTACTATATAATCTTGTTTATTCTCCTTATGGAATGATGGTAGATAATACAGGGTTGATAACCTGGACACCACAAAGCACTCAGATAGATACGCAGAAATTTGTAGTTACAGCAAATCATGGCATTGCTATTGACACGCAATATGTTTCTATTTTTGTAAATCATCCGCCGATTCTTTCTTCAGTGCCTGATTTAATGACAAATATTGCCTTAAACGACACTTTTGATTTTCAGTTAATCATAGATGATCCTAATGAATTTGATATTATTAGATATGAACCTATTTCACTTCCTGTGGGTATGCGAATTGATCCATCTACTGGTCGCATATTATGGGTCCCAAATGAAGCTAATTTAGACTTATCAACTGCCGAGCTTGAAATCTCAGATGGGCATATGTCTCACATACAATCATATGATTTCTTTGTCAATGCCCCCATCGAAATTATTTCAGAACCTCCAACATTAGGAACCGTTGGAGAACCATATTTATATGACATAGGAATTGAAGATTTGAATGAAGGGTCTCTAATGTCTTTCTCAAAAATAACTGCCATCAATTCTATAAAGGATAGTCGAGTGTACTCGATTGAGATTGAAGATGATGTATATCGTGAAAATATTGATAGATATATCGGTGAATTTAATTCAAAAAAAAGTATCCTTATTGATTTTGAAAAAGAATCTGATCAGAATAGCCAAAATCTTGTTGCAAGAATTAATCTTAAAAGATATGTACAAAATGTTTTCTATGAAGACGATAAGTTAATTGTAATCATTAATAGAGTTGGTGGGCGTACAGTTAAGATTAAAGATGTTCTGTGGCATTTTTTCCAAGGCAACAAAGGGAAGCCACCTAAAGTTCTTGTCAATAGAGTTCCCTTTATTAGGTATAGCCTTCTTGATTTCCCGGATGGAATGTTTATCGATGAACATTCTGGAACACTATCTTGGACACCCAACACTAATCAATATGACACTCATACAATTACTTATATGGTAAGTGATGGATATACTCGTGATGAACAGAGTTTTGAGTTATATATAAATCACCCACCTACTATAATATCAACCGCTCCGAAAATAGCCCGTGTTGATGAATTGTATAAATATAAAGTTGTTGTAGAGGATAAAAATTCTGATAAAGATTTATCATTCGAATTATTAAGAGCACCTAAAGGAATGCAAATTAGTAGGGATGGGAGAATTACTTGGAACCCAACTTCTTCCCAAATAAATAGTCGATTATTTTCTGTTGAACTTAGTGATGGGTATACTACTGACATTCAAGAAACGCGTCTTTTTGTTAATATTGCTCCTAATGTTTTAACACAACCGAAACCAGTTGCTCTTACAAATTTTGAATATCGTTATAGAATGGTTGTGGAGGATCTAAATGGTGATGCTGTGAAGCTTAGGCCGATAAAAATTCCAAAATATGCTCGCTTTGATCCTGATACAGGAATGTTAAGATGGAAACCACGTATGGCTCAGCGAGGTATAAACGATATTGTGTTAGCAGCTGTTGACGATAGGGGAGCAACTAACTCTCATGAATTTCAAATACACGTTTTTGAAGACCCCTCTTCTCAACAATTTGTGTCTACTAGCTGGCCGTTATTACTTGCATTTGTTGGCACAATGTTTACAGCTGTTGCAGCAATTAACTAATGTAATAAACTTTTTATTCTTTCAATAATTACTTGTTCAGAATTATTAAACCAATTGAGTTTAATTGGGATAGGAGTAATAAGATTTAAATCTTCCTTCCAATGAGAAATTTTTACCCAGTCTTTTTCAGATGTAACTATGTAATCAGCCTTTAATTGTTCCGCTTTCATTTTCAAATTATTTATTTCACCAACGCTATAATTATGATGATCCGGAAAAATCTTTAACTCTAATATTTTTGCCCCTTGTTCTTGTAAAATCTTATAAAATGAATTAGGGTCACCAATACCACAAAAGGCAAAAACCTTCTTGCCTTTCAAATTTGTTGTACTTTCCACTTTAAGTCCTGTCTTTATTTGTTTATACTTTGTTACGTCTAATGCTTTTTTAATTGAATTTGACGGGGACTTTTGATCTGCTCTACTCCAAATAATAAAATCAGCCCTTCGAACTGATCGAATCGGTTCACGAAGTCGTCCGTAAGGCAACATTCGATAATACTCCTTAGGATCACAGCTGTTAAAAAGCACTATATCTAAATCCCTTTCAACAGAACGGTGTTGGAATGCATCATCAAGTAGAATTATATCCACATTAAATTTTTCAATAGCATAATTTGCTCCTCGATATTTTTCTTCATCGACTACTACAGGTACACTTGGCAATTTTTTGGCTATCATAAATGGTTCATCACCAGCTTCTTCCCAAGGTACTAATAACCTTCTTCCATCTGAAACTGGTACGCAGCCTGTACTTCTTCGTCCATAGCCACGACTAATAATACCGGGATGCCTATCCATTTTTAATAGTAGTTGCGCTATTGCTATAACAATTGGAGTTTTACCCGTTCCTCCAATAGTAATATTACCTACGCTAATAGTAGGAACAGTCAATCGTTTGGATATAAAAAAACCGATGGAATAGAAAAAATTCCGTGATATTGTAATTCCCCAGTAAAGAAAAGAAAAAGGTAGAAAAATAAATCTAAATTTATTAATTAAAAAATGCATCGACATTGGCTTGAGTGTTATCCATTTCATTCTTTATTGCCAATCTAAATTCATCAACTGATCCATAATCCCTAACATCAACTAAGGTGCCAAAAATATGAACAATATTTCCAAATGGTTTGGGAATAACAAATTCATCCCAATTTTTTATTTTCCAAATTGAGCTAGCTTGGCCAGATAATGGCAAAACAATGGCATCCGAATTAATTGCACTCTTTATAATTCCTTCTTTTAATTGATATTGAGGTCCTTTAGGACCATCTGGCGTTAAAAATACTTTACCTTTATTATTTAAAACTTTTAATAATTCCTTGAAAACACGCACACCTCCTCTACTACTAGACCCTCTTAACATTTTCCAACCAAGTTTGTTCGCAATTCTTGCAATAATTTCAGCATCTTTGTGAAGGCCGGCAAGAGCATAACAGCCTTCTTTATGCAAATGAAATACAGGAAATAAAAGGCGACCATGCCAACAACATATTAAAATAGGTCGGTCCTTTAATTGGGCTGAATCCCAATTGGATTGAAATATGATTTGACGCTTATTTAAATAAAAAATAATCTTAAGTAACCAAAATCCAAAAAAAGCAAATAAATCAAATTTTAGATTAGATATAATATTAAAGGGTTTCAAAGATAAGTTGTGCCGCTCTTTGTGAACAGCCCGGGCTTCCTAATTTATTTCTTACGAGTTTTAATCCATCTTTAATTCTGCAATATTCTTCTTCAAAACTTAACCATTTAACAAGCCTAGATGAAATATTGTCTGGTGTAGCAGCTTTTTGCAACAGTTCAGGTAGAATTTCTCTCTCAGCAATTAAATTTGTCATAGAAGCATATTTTACTTTAGATAGAGCTTTAGTAAATACCCAACTCATTGGATTCATTCTATATATAACAACACTAGGAATAGTATAATAAGCAGCTTGTAATGATATAGTACCCGAGCAAACTAAACCAATTTTGCTGTGACGTAACACTTCATCAGGTTTATCACATTCAATTTTTATATTTGTTGGAATAGGTGAAGAAAGTTTCACTCCTGGAGCCAATCCAAGTATTGGGATTATATCAAATTTTTCATTTAATTGTATAATCGATGAAATCATAATTGGAAGATGCCTGTCTATTTCTTGTTGTCTACTGCCAGGCATAAGAGCAATTATTTGACTGTTTTGGGGAATATTATGCTTAGTTATAAACTCACTTTTTCCAAAAGTTGGATTCCTTTTGTCCATAAGAGGATGGCCAACAAAATGTACATCCACTCCACGCTCCTTGTACCATGATTTTTCAAAAGGGAAAATGCATATCATTTGATCAACACATTCTATAATAGTCGAGATTCTATTTTCTTTCCATGCCCACACTTGAGGACTAATAAAATAAGTTACAGGAATATTTCTTTTTTTCATTTCTTTAGCAAAACGAAGATTGAAACCTGGATAATCTACAAGAATTGCCCGGGCGGGCTTACGCTTGTCAACTTCATCTAACATTTTATTAAAGGTTTTTTTTAAAAAATTATAGTGCATGAGAATTTCTGCAAAACCCATAACCGACATATTCTCTATATGTTCTATTAATTCAAGGCCAGCATCAGATAATCTTCTCCCGCCTATTCCAAAAAACTTCCATTCGGGTGATTTGTCTTGCATAGCTTTTATTACACCGGAAGCATTAATATCTCCAGATTCTTCTCCCGCTATAATTACAATGTTTTTTGCTTTCGCCATATTATTTGAAAAATTCGCGTAACAATATTAACAATAGAGAAAAAGACATACTTTGTAAAGTTCTTCGTTCAATCATTAAAGTTTTTCTCCAAGATCTAGGGTTTATAATTGTTCTACCTTTCCAAGGTAATATCAGCGGAATCAATCGTGGTACAGAATTAGAATAAATATCATATTCTCTACCAAATTTCTTTTTGAGAACTTCTTCCTCAAGCGATATAATTAAACTGTACTGTATTATAAAAAAAATTAGCGTAACAACAAGAATTTCAAACAATAAATCTCCTCCTCCTGAAAATATTACAATCCCTATGTAAATTATTATGTTTCCTAAATACAAAGGATTTCGAACATGTGAATATGGTCCATCTGAACATAATTCAGGTGCTCCAACCGATGTAGTTCTTGTAGAGCCACCAGCATACCTTATACTTTTCAACCTTATAAATTCTCCTAAAAAAATTATTGTTCCCCCAATAAACATTAAGAAAAACTGCAGTTCTGAAAAATAAATAATTACTATACCTAAGGGAATTGGGGTATAGCCTCTTTTCTTAAATATAAATTCACGTACATCCATTTAATATTCCCTTTCACTTCATATATTTAGATTTAATTCGATTTTTTCTTGAATCTCCAAAGCTAATTTCAAAGCTTCTAATCCTTCATGGCCTGAAACAATTGGCTCTTCATCACCAACAATTGCCGCAATAAAATTTTCTAATTCTAAAGCTAATGCATTGATTTTTTTTTGGTCAAGCTTTTCATAAACAATCTGTCTACTATCGCCATTTGCTTCTAATGGAGCAGAAATAAGCCCCTTTTTATAATTTTTATTATAGTCCATAACCTTATAAACCTCTGTTAAACCTTGTAAAAAATCGATGGTGATGTATATTTCTTGTTCAAATAACCTAAGCTTTCTAACATAATCTTTGGCAACACGACTTGATGTAATATTTGCCACACAACCATTGTTAAATTCAATTCGGGCATTTGCTATATCTACAGAATTTGTCATAATTGAAACCCCTGTTGCTGTGACATTTTTTACCGGGTAATTAACAAGAGATAGAATTACATCAAGATCATGAATCATAAGGTCTAATACTACAGGAACTTCTGTTCCTCTAATTCTATAAGGTGCAAGACGATGTGTTTCTATATATTTAGGTTCAAGTGGAATATCTGTTTCTTTAAGAGTCAGAATGGCTGGATTTAATCTTTCTACATGACCTACTTGAAGTATTAACTTTTTTTTCTTAGCTAACTTTATCAACTCTTTTGCTTCAATTATATTTGTACAAATAGGTTTTTCTACAAAAACATGTTTATCAGCCTCAAGACATAATTTCGCTACTTTATAATGGTATGATGTTGGAACAGCAATAATTATAGCTTCACTGTGGTCAAGCAATTGATGAATCGAATTAAACTTTTTTCCACCCGTTTCTATTTCCACCTGTGCCGCTGTTTCTTTATTATTGTCAAAAAAGCCAGAACAAAACGCTTTCTTCTTAAGCTTCAATAGGTTTTCTAGATGTCGTTGTCCTAAATGACCCACACCCACAACACCAATTTTTTTCATGATTTAGATTTCCTCATTATTAAGTCTCAGGGGAATATAGAGAGTATTTTATAAATTGCGGAATATGAAATCTTAAATTAAAAAAAAACAATTTGGGCTTGTCTGTTTTATCAGTTATTACAATATTTGGTATTGGTTCCTACGTCCGAGGTAGAATAAACCATAATAAAAATGAATAAGACGATTAGATCACTTTTCAGTGCATTCCTCTTTGTCATGGCTATAGGGGGCTATCTGTTATTTATGTTTGGTGGCGAATTCAAATTTGCAATGGCAATTCTTACCTTTAGCCTATTTGTTTGGTTAGCTTTTTTAAATATTTATAATAATCAAACCTCACGTATCCCCCTTGTATTAATTATATTTGGTTTTCTAGTAGGTATTTCTCTTTTCATGGATACTGCTATTAGCCAAGATATGTGGGGAGGTTATCATATTCAACCAGACTCTGCTTTAGTTTCATTTATTTTATTGTTATTAGCAATGACACCAGGTCTTTTACTATTTTATTTTAGAAGCTATAAGTCAACTCCCCCAAAAGTAGACTCTTCATCATACAAGAATTCTAGGAATTCGACAAAAGCGGTGCCGGAAGAATTAGAGGTTGATAATAATGCCTCCTATGGTTCTTGGGGATATGAAGACTTGGAAATGGCTTATGACCCTGAAATGGTTGCGGCTTACTATGAAGCATATGATCAAGCTGATGAATAATTATAAATCCCTATTTACATCTTCCATTTTACCCCAATAGTAGTATAGAGTTGTAGCCCTTTTTGTGGAAGAAAGTTTTGGGAAATTCTTGCCTCTCCGCCTATATATATATTATTTAATAATTCAAACCATACCTGTGGTTGAGAAAGAAATACGATTGTTTTATTTGATCTCTTGGTTTTAGCTTCAGACCATATATCTGCGAACCCTGTTAAATGACCTTTCCCTCCTAAAAAGTCAAAAGAGTAAACAAACGTAAGCTGAGCATCAGATCCTTTTGATAGATATGACGATCGGTAGAGCAACTCTGTTGATATTGATATGGCTCCTAAATTAATTGGATGAGCTAAACCAGCTAACCATATATGGCCTAGCCGCCCCCAAGGAGCTATACCATCATTAAATTGTATAGTTGCAGAAAGACCTTTTTTTAATGAGAGATTAAAATATCTGGCTATTTCCCAATATGCTAAAGATGCGCTTCTATTACCTAATTCATTGTAATCAAAATCTACAAACCAAAAAGTAGCGCCTCTGTCATCAGGGCGGTAGAACTCTAAAGTAGATGTAAAATATTCACGATCTTTAGCATAATCATAATGTAATTGAAGATTTTGTGAAAATAATTTACTAGTAAATAATACTAGTAAGACAAAAAGAGTGGGTTTTTTAAAAAAACAAATCAATTGAAATAAACTTGTCTTTATAACAGTTCTTAATTACCGTTTTTCAATTATCCCACAAGCCAATCGAGCTCCTCCAGCCCCACCCTTTTGACCTGTTGTTCCTAAATCTGGATCAACATGCACTATAATTGCGCTACCATCTTCATCAAAGATAGACAATGGACCTTCTGAAAGAGTAATCCTACTTGTACGATATTGAATTTTTGCAACTCCTTGAGCGTCAGCAACTAGATTTGGCAAATCTCCCATATGAAAAGGGTGATTTGCATCTGGGTTAGACATCCCATATGGTCCTGGATCTAGATGTCCTCCTGCCGCACCAAAGTTTGGTTCACAAGCAGCTTTTTCATGAATGTGACAACCATGAATTGAGCCAGGTTCTAAACCAGAAACTTCTATACTAACTAATACAGTTGGTACAACACCTTCATTATTTTGGGTAAGGCTAGCAAAACCTGAAACACCTGATCCCTCTTTACCTGCAATTATAGCTTCCGCTTGATAGAGGCTTGAATTTTTTGAACATGAAAAAATTAAGAATAGGTTAATAAAAAGAAAGAATGTTGCGATATGTGTTTTTATCTTTTTCTGTTTCATTTGATTCCTCAATTTTATAAACGTTACTACTATAAATAAAGGTAAATTAATTCAGATTATGAAAATTGGCTCTATAAAAATTGACTCCCCCGTTTTCCTCGCACCAATGGCTGGGGTTACGGATTATGCATTTCGCATACTATGCAAAGAGATGGGAGCAGGTGTGGTGTATTCTGAATTTGTATCTTCTGATGGAATTATCCGTGAAAACAAAAAAACATTAGATTTAATTCGTTTTAAAAATCAAGAACGTCCCATCGGAATACAAATTTTTGGGCATTCACCAAAAATTATGGCCAAAGCAGCGCGTTTCGTTATTAACCGTTTCAATCCGGATATTCTTGATATTAATTATGGTTGTCCAGTACCAAAGGTTACAAAAAAAGGTGCAGGTTCAGCTGCTCTAAAAGATCTCTGTCTTATGGATGAGATTACTTCAGCGGTAGTAGAAGCAATACCAAATGTGCCAGTTACTGTAAAGATGCGTGCAGGTTGGAACAAAGATATGATTGTTATTCCAAAAGCTGGGGAAAAGCTTGAAAAGATTGGAGTAAAAGCTATTGCATTGCACCCTAGAACCACAGTCCAATCTTACAAGGGAAATGCAGATTGGTCTTTGATACGAGATTTAAAACTGGCTGTAAATATCCCCGTAATTGGAAACGGTGATATTTCCACACCCCAAAAAATTCTAGATATTTTTGAGAAGACAAATTGTGATGCTGTTATGATTGGCCGAGCCGCTTTAGGTAACCCTTGGTTTTTCAAAGAAGGATTGGCATTACTAAGGCAAAAAAACTTCTCTAGGCAACCTTCTGTTTCTGATAAAGTAAAAATGTGTAAAAGGCATTTTGATCTTCTATTATATGATAGAGGAGAGCTTTGGGGAATGCATCTAATGAAGAAACATTTCGGTTGGTATATAAAAGGTTTCCCCGGTGCATCAGAATTTAGACACTCTCTTGTAACATCCAATTCGATAGAAGAAATGAAAACTATATTATTACATCTATCTGAGGCTTTAGGATTTAATTAAAATTAATACTGTGCTTTTCATTGCTATAATTAATTAAAACGTTTATTAAAAATTTTTTCTATTTTTTCAGGTTTAACTGGCTCAGACAGCCCCATTTGAAAAGCAAGAAACCACATCACAAAAATACCATATATAAGAAATAATAATTGCCAAACCCAAATTGATGGTAATCCTAATGGGGCCCATGTTGCTGGGTTGTTAGGGTTTGAGAAAATCGTGTTACCTATTGTTGCAAAGGGGCCAAATCCTATAAGAAACCATCCTAAAGTTAGTATCCATGCTAATGCTATTTTCTTTTTTCTTTGAGCGTTTAACCCCGATACTTCTTGCAAAAAAGCATGGTGCTTTTCTCTTTTATTTCTTTCATCACTAGACTCATGGGTCATTTTCGAAACAAGTATCGCAATAGTTATATTAAAAAATATACCCCAGCCCGCACTATGAATAGTAAGAGGATATGCTCCCCATGGTAATCCAAACCAAATAGATGTTCTATCTGTCAAAGTAACAATTACTAGACCAGCTACCAAACCTGCAACGACTCCTTTTCGAGTGAGCCAAGGGAAATAGCAAAGCCCGATCAAAGATGGGTACATTTGAAATCCATATGCTACAGCTAGCCCTCCTAACATTACAATAGCGGAAGTAGAATTTGCTGCTACTACCAGAGCAGCAATAGCAACTACTATCACCATCAATCGCCCACTTAGTTTTTGAGCATTGTCAGTGGCATTTGGTGAAATATATCGTTTGTAAATATCTCTTGTAACCATCGCACTAAAAGTCGACATATATGCTGCACCTGTACTTTGCATTGCGGCGAGAGCACAAACTGCAAGTAATCCAACTAACCAAGGTGATGAGTTCGATAGAAGGTTAATAAGCTGTGGAACTAGGTTTTTATCATTTATATTTTCAAGGGTTCCATTAGCCATAAGAACATGGCCTCCTATACCTTGAAAAATTGTAAAAGTAAATAGAATAATCCCTATAACTAAAGAAGAGACCACAACTTGTTGTAAACGGAATGGTTTGCTAGTTTTGTTTGAAAACGCCCACATAGAAAAAGCTGGAGAGGATTGAATACCCATAAGAGCAAACATATAAGTCATGCACATAATACCGGTCCAAGGACCTCCTATTGCTTTACTTCCTGCAGAAACCATTTGAATGCTACCTGGTATCGCTACTATTCGTGAATATCCCGTTGGGGTCAGATTGTTTTTTGTGGAAATTTCAGACAGGACATAATCAGCCATCCCTTTTGTAAACCCTGTCCAACCACCTGAGAATTCTAGAATTAATCCTCCCAAAACACAAATGCCCAATGCTAACAAAATACACTGCATGCAATCCACATATGCCACAGATTTTAAACCACCTGATGCAACATATATTACAACTACTGTTGAGAGTGCAAACATTCCAAAATTAACCGGAACCATACCATCAGTTAATACATTAAAAAGGTCGCCTGAGGCCCTAAGTTGAACACCAAGATATGGAACGCTAAAGAGAAAAGCTACCAAGACCGTTAATAATCTAATAGTATTGCCGCCATAATAATCACTATACATTTCTCCAGGTGTCAAATAGTTGAAAGCTCGCCCTAAGACCCATTGTCGCCTCAAAAACAATACACCTGTAAATGGTATAGTAAGAGCATAAAAAGATGCAAAAGCATAAGGAAGTCCATCAGTAAAAATTTTACCTGGATGTCCCACAAAAGTCCATCCACTAAAACTGGTTGCGGTGGCTGCTAAGATAAATACCCACATACCTATGCTACGACCTGCTAAAAAATAATCAGAGGAAGTTCTAGCAGAGCGAGCTCCTTTAAATCCCCAAAAAAGACAATAAGCCCAATACAAACCTACAAATGCACACAGCCAAATTAATTTTGAACTCATGAAAATAATTCCCCTAATAAAATTAATTAGAATTATACTTGATGATGGCGCAAGAATCAAGCCTTTCTTCCAAACAAATTAATTCCCGAATGCTATTTCTTCATATTAAATTTCAGCCTGAGATTAAATCAAATGATTGTAATATGGAATATACTGTGAAAGAAAAATGCCTATAGCAATTGCAGCCTTAATATTATTGTTTCTTATCTATTATTTTGTAAAAGTTACTGGAGCTGAACAAAACCTTGATCTACAATTTTCTTCAATAATTCAGCCTGGAAAAGCTAGCGTAGAGGCCACATTGGATGTTAATGCCCCTGCCGAAATTATCTGGAAACATCTAATGGACATGTCTAGCTATAGACTCTGGTATCCTTGGGTGCATCGTCTGAAAGTAACAAATGATGATGCTGATCGTTGGGTTCATAAACATTCTTTATTAAAATATAAAATAGAGGTTGGTAGTATTTTCAATATTCAACCTTTTTTTGGAGCACCATTTAATCGTTGTCGATTTATAACGATAGATCCACATAAAAAACTTGTTTTGGAAATGTGTTTTTTTCCATTTAATAAAGAAATAGTTACTTTTAACCTTTTACATTATAAAAACTGCGTGGAATTATCCTATAGCTCAACTAGTAATAGCATGTTGAATTTTATGACAGCGCTAATGTTCTCATGGAATGGGAAAAAAGTTCTTCAAAACTTTAATGCAATTATTCCAGACATTGATTATAGGCAAAAGACTTCTGATGAACCAACTTCTACTATTCAATTCACTTTTGATGATAATTTTATTAACGCACTAATATTCAAATCATATAATGAAGGGGTTGATATTTTAAATGTTATTTCTGAAAAAATAGTTAGAGCAAAGGCTAAATCTGGTCTTGTAAAAGCTAAAAGAGCAGGCTCTCCTCCTCATGCTTCTTCAGAACATTTAGATCTTGTAAATCAATTTTTATCTGGTGGCTCTCCACCAAGTTCTAATATAATACCTGAAACTTCAACTACTCCTGATGTCCCTGAAGAAATTCTAATTAATCAATATATACTTAAGGGGCTTGATGGTGATATGGATACCATTAATGGTATTGAAGATCGGATACTAAGAGGTAAAGTGAAATCTGCAATTGTTAAGGCTAAACGGACTGGTGAACGCCCTGAAACACCAGCAGAGACTCCAGATCTTGGTTCAGAAATTTCTTCTGAATCCTCTGCTATAAAAGATTCTATTTCTAAAGAAGATGATGAAACAATTATCAATAGCTATGTTCTCAAAGCTATGAATGGCGATGAAGAAGCAGTTGCTTCAATTAAAGATCGGATATTAAGAGCTAAAGTAAAATCTGCAATTGTTAAGGCTAAAAAAAGTGGGAGAATTCCGGAAATACAACCTGGTACTAAAAAAATTAAATCAACCGATGTCTCTGCTGGAGATTCTTCTGAACAGCCGCCCAAAGATATAATTAACCAAGCCGTTCAAGCCGCTTTAAATGGCAATATGGATCTTATTAATGGAATTGATGATAGAGTTAATCGTGCTAAAGCAAAGTCAGCATTGGCAAAAGCAAAACGAAAAAGTTAATCAAAATTTTTTCAAGGATTAAATTGAATCTAAAAATTTTCTTATATCGTCAATTTCATTAGCAGATATCTCATGTGCCATAGGATATTCTCTCCACATTATATTTAACCCCATATTTTTTAAGTTTTCAGCACTATGTTTAGATTCCTCAAATGGTAAAATGTTATCATTATGACCATGAGCGATGAACAATGGAGTTTTTTTCATATCATTATTTAGCATAACATAATGTAATTCATTTATCAAAAAGCCGCTCAAAACTATAACACCCCCTATTCTTGTTTTATTACTCAAAAACATTTCTAAAGACATAGCTCCTCCTTGAGAAAAACCAAGAAATACTATATCTTTTAAATCAAATCCTCTTTTTTTGATTCCATATAAATAGTTTAACAATTCAGTTTTACTTTCTAAGAATTCTTTTTCTGATTCTTTGTTTAATGGAAATGAAAACCAACTTTTTCCTTTGCCAAAGGTACCCGGCACATCAAAAGGAGCATCGGGGAAAAAACAATGGTATTGCTTCAAATTAAGGGTGTGTAACAGAGGGACTAAATCGTCTTTGTTGGCACCCCAACCATGCAAAACAATACAGGCCTTATCAGCTTTTTCTTTACCTAATTTTAACTCACGTGTGTTTAACAATTTTATATTGAAGTTGAAAAATTCCTTTTTCTTCATCTACAGGAATTTTTTGAATAAAGGATAAATCCAAATCATTATTAAGATGAGAAAACAAAGGAATAGAATTTGATTTAAAAACTAATGGATGAGGAGTAATGAATATGTGTGTTAAAAAGGGCGCAAATAGACTATAAGTCCTTGCCCCCCCAATAATAAAACAGCGTTCTGAATTTACTTTGGAGAGTACCGTTTTGGCATCCATGTCACGATGCATTACTATAATAGTTCTATTTTCTAAGTTTTTCTTTAAAGTTTTGTAAGTTATTGATCCCATCACTACCGTTTGTTGTATTGTTTGTTCTCTAAACAATGATAAATCTGCCGACCAATTAACATATTCCATCTCCTCCCGAGCTATCATTCCATTAATTGTTACAGCTGCAGTAAGAATAATATCCATACCTCTATTAAATACTACCGGCTATAACTGTAATACGATTATCTAAATCACAGTATCGTACAATTGCGTCATTAACTTCTTCAAGTGTTATCTCATTAATTATATCAAGATATTGATCCATAAAAGATAATTGTTTGCCTTTTTCTACTGTTGTTATAATACGATTTGCTAATCCTGAGGTAGTATCTAAGCCTACTTGATAGTTACCCGTGATAGTTGCTTTTTTTGCAGTAAGTTCATTTGCCGTCACACCTTTTCTATACCATAATTTTAATTGATTTTCAATTGATTCCTTAGCTAGGTCAATCTTATCGGGAGGAAATGTTCCCCAAATATACCAATGGCCATCATTGTCTTCTTCAATACCAGCTGTAGTAGATTGAATTCCATAAGTAAGACCTTCTTGATCTCTTACTGTCGACATAAGTCGCGCTGAAAAATTACCGCCTAAAATAAAATGGCTCATCATAACTGAATAATAATCTTTATGTTCTCTATTTATGCCAATACCATGTCCTGTAATGAGATCCGAACTAGATTTATCAGGAATATTTACAGTTTTTTCCATTTTTTCTTTTAATTTTTTTGATTTAATTGTTAAAGGTTTTGGTTTTTTTAAACCGGAAAGACACCAGTCATTAAAATTTTCTAGCAAATGTTTTTCAATGCTAGAATGATCTACATCCCCTACACAACATATATTAAAACTACCTAGACCATAATTATTACTGTGAAAATCCTTTAAATCAGTGGCTCTGATTTTTTCTATGGCATCTATTTGTGCGTTTAAGCTTGGAGGACAATTAGGATGATTCGTTGGATAAAGTTCTCGTAAAAAAGTTAAGATTGCACGGGTTCTTGTATCTTCTTTAAGTTTTTTTAGCTCGGCATTACGCCTTTTAATAGTCGTTTTTAAATCATTCTCACTATATGCTGGCCCCATTAACTGCTCAGCTAAAAGCTTAATAACTAAACCTACATTTTCTTTTAAACATCGTGCGGAAAAATGAACTCGATATCTACCTGAAGAAAATGCTATCCTTGCCCCAACCATTTCAAGTGTAGAACTTATTTGAAACTTATCTTTTGTCCTTGTACCTAAATCCAACATAGATGCCGCAATTTCAGGAACAAGGATATTCTTTTTTGCAAATATATCTCCACCTAAAAAGCTTCCTTTTACTGTAACGACATCCTTTATATTTGTAACCAATGAATAGAGATTTAAACCTTCAAGTGGTTTTGATGTGACAATTTTTTTTGCTAAGCATGTTACCAAACTATCTAATATCTTTTTATAATTTTGGGAGAGTTTCAAAAAAGCCCGTAGTACTTTGATCTTCTACAAGGTATGTCCGAGCAACGCGTTGAATATCATTTTTGGTTACTTTTTCTATTTCTTTAATATAGGTTGTAAAAAAAGTCCAGTTTCCAATAGCTATAGCTTCATTAAGATTACTCGCAATAGAATAACTTCCATCTCTTGAGAAGGCTGTTTCAGCTCTAATTTGGGACTTTGCTCTTTGGAGTTCTTTAGCAGAAACACCTTTTGATTTAATTAATGAATATTCTTCTAAGATTTCTTTCTCAATTTCTTCGCAAGTATCATTTCCTGAAATAAAAAGATAGGAAATAAACAAACCATTATCATGTAAAGGGTAAGACCAGACACTGATGTCTGATGCTTTCCCTAAATCAATAAATCGTTTATAAAACCTGCTGTTCTTACCATAGCCTAAAATTCTTCCTAATAGTTGCAAAGGGAAAATATCTTTATTGGTTCCTTCAGGAATTTTATGTGCTATTCCTACAATAGGTATTTCTCCATTACGTTTTACTGTTACTCTTCTAGGTCCCTCTTGTTTAGGCTCTGAAGTATATACGTCTGGTATTGGATGAGATGCTTTTGGAATAGTCCCAAACTCTTTTTCTAAAAGAATTAATGTTTCATTTTTTTCAAAATCACCTATAACTGATACTGTTGCATTGTTTGGCCAATAATATGTATCATAAAATTTTTTTAATCTTTCCGTTGGTACATTTTCTATATCGGATTGCCAACCTATTGTTGAATGATGATAAGGATGTGCTTGATATGCCGTTGCCCAAATATTTTTATCAAGAACTTCCCAAGGATCATTCTCTCCACGATCAAACTCATTTCTTACTACAGTCATTTCTGATTTTCTATCTTTATCTTTAATAAACGCATGCCTCATTCTATCCGCTTCTATTGCTACAGCTTTTGGCAGATGTTCCTTTGGCAATAGTTCAAAATAGTTTGTTCTGTCAAACCAAGTGGTGGCGTTTATAATAGCCCCTACATCTTGTAAAACATTCCAAATAGCTTTCCCATTGTTTTTGTTAAATCGATTAGACCCTTTAAACATAAGATGTTCTAATAAGTGTGTAGATCCTGTATACCCAATTGCCTCATTACGAGATCCAACCATATATGTTACCATAAATGTTACTACAGGTGCAGATTTTTTTTCTAATAACAAAACTGTAAGTTTATTTAATTTATGGCGATATTCAGTGATGCCAGCAGATTCTTTTATTATTTCAAAATGATGTTTTTTCATTTCATAAAAGTTAAAGATTGGTTTGTTCAGTCTCTAAAAAAACCTATTTTATTATTTTTGAAATAGCTTTGAAATTTATATTTTTCGAATCAGCTACTAGTTCAAAAAGCGCCGTCTCACAAGTGGTAAGTTCAGCCCCTAATTTCCCTATTTTTAATAATCCACAATCATGGTCTGTTTTATATCGAGAACCTACAGCATCTGCAATTACATGTGCTTGAAAATTATTAGACACTATATCTTGAACTGTTTGATAAATACAAATATGTGTTTCAATTCCACAAATAAGAATTTGTTGTCTTTTTTGACCCTTTAATTCTAAAGCTATTTCATTATCTCGCAAACAACTAAATGTTGTTTTTTCAAACAGCATTCTATCTTTCATTCTCGTTTTAATATCTTTAATTGTAGAGCCTAGACCTTTTGGATACTGTTCGGTCCAAATAATTGGAATTTTTAATGTAATTGCTCCATCAATTATTCTACATATTTTATTCTTAGTCTTTTGTTTTTCAAAAATACTCGAAAATATTTTTTCTTGTACATCAACTACCAGAAGCAAAGACTGAGATGGTAATAGTCTCATATTTATATATTAAGTGTTTTTGCTACTTCTTCAGCATGACCTTTAACTGACACCTTTGGAAAAACATGTGTAATTATGTTTTCTTCATCAAGAACATATGTACTTCTAATTATTCCTTCATATTCTTTGCCATACATTTTTTTCTTTCCCCAAGCACCTAACTTTTTAAGCTGTGTATGGTCAGGATCAGTAAGAAGTGAAAAAGAGAAATTGCATTTTTGAGAAAATTTTTTTATTAAACTTTCGGGATCAGCGGATAGACCATATACTTCTATGTCTTTTTTATGAAATCGTTCTATTAGCAACTGAAACTCAGTTGCTTCAATGGTTCATCCAGGTGTATTTGCTTTTGGATAACAAAAAATGACTTTCCGTTTTTTTGAATTAAGCCTTATGGTTTCTCCATCTTGATTTAAGAAATTTACTTTTCCTAGACTTTGTCCTATTTTTATCATCTATAATCTCCATTATACTTTCGCATTACACCTACGACAATTCCTTGGATTTTTACTTTGTCTAAATTATATATCATTGGTTCCATGTATCTATTAGCGGGATGTAGTTCGATCTTGTCATCTCTTCGAAAAAACTTTTTTATTGTAACTTCATTATGATCAATAAGAGCTACAACTGTTTGTCCGTTTAATGCTTCTACTTTTTCTTGGATAATAACAAAATCTCCACTTTGTATATGATCCTCTATCATAGAATCTCCGAATACTTTTAAAACATAGTGCTTTCCTCTTTGCAAAAAAGAAGATGGAACCTCAATAGCTTCTGGATTAGGAATTGCTTCTATTGGTTTACCCGCTGAAACTACGCCTAAAATTTCAAGATTATTTATTGATGTTTTTTCTGGGGTAAATTCAATTGATCTGGCTTTATTCCATTGATGATGAATAACACCTTTTTCTTTAAGAGCACGAATATGTTTATAAACTGTTCCTTTGGAAGTAAATCCAAAGCTTGAAGCTATTTCATCAAAAGTTGGTGCATATCCATATCGTGATATATAACCACGAAGGTAGTCTACTATTTCTTTTTGTCTTTTAGTTAAAAACATGGGTACAAACAGCGTATAAATATACACTTATCAAACATATTAAGTAAAACTAAAATTCTAATTGAGATCGAATTCCATCTACTTGGCGTTGGAAATCTGATTTATTATTCATTTTTCCTTTTACTGAACGGCAAGCATGAATAACTGTTGTATGGTCTCTACCTCCAAAATGTAAACCGATATTTTCTAGTGATGCGCCTACAACTTCCCTTGATAAATACATTGCAACCTGCCTAGCATTTGCAACTTCCATTTTTCTACCTCTTCCAATTAATTTATTTTCTGGTACATCTAGGGATTCGCTAACGCTCTGTATAACATCATCTATAGACACACTTTTTGCACCAGACCGCCCCAAAGTTTCTCTCAAAGCACGTTTAGCCAACGACATTGTTATATCAGTATGGGAAAGGGATGAATATGCTAAAAGTTTTATTAAAGCTCCTTCCATCTCTCGAATATTTCCCCGAACATTTGTAGCGATAAGCTCTGTAATTTCAAAAGGTATTTCAAGACTATCATCCGCTGCTTTTTTTTGAAGAATCGCAATCCTTGTTTCTAAATTTGGTGCCTGAACATCAACAATAAGACCTGATTGAAACCTTGACAAAAGTCGATCTTTTAAACCATATAATTCACTGGGGTGTCTATCCATTGTAAGGATTACTTGCTTTCCTCGTTGATATAAATCATTAAAAGTATGAAAAAATTGTTCTTGTGTTTGTTCTTTCTTTTGCAAAAACTGTATATCATCAACTAACAAGACATCAACATTTCTATATCTTGTTGAAAAGTTTGAGCTATTGTTATTTTGAATAGCGGAAATAAAATCCAGAGTGAATTTTTCGCTAGTTGTATAATGAACTTTTGGAGCAGGTTTTCTTATTAAAACTTTATTGCCTATTGCTTGCAGCAAATGAGTCTTTCCTAAGCCTACACCTCCATATATAACAAGTGGGTTAAAAGAGGTTTGTCCTGGTGAATCGGCCACTGAAACACTAGCCGCTTTTGCTAGCTGATTGTTTGAACCTTCTACAAAACTGGTAAAGGTATACCGTTTGTTTAAGCGGCTTCCACTATCATAAAATCTCTCATTAGGGTCTATACTTTTTTCTATAGCATTATCACCGTTTGTCTCTTTTTTCTCTGGTTCTCCAAGAACAACACTATAACGAACAATTAACTTTTTTCCTGAAATAGCTTTAATCTTTGATAAAAGCATTTTTCTATAATGACGATCAATCCATTCATAATAAAACTTACTAGGAACCTCTAAAGTAATTGATTTGGCATCTAAACCAACAGCGCTAATTGGTTCAAACCAAGTTGCATATGTTTGTTCATTAAGAACTGAACGAATTTCTGTAGAAACAGCGGACCAAAGATCCGAAGCTGTCAAAGTTGTTTTATCCACAATTTATCCACACCATGTTAGACTCTTTAATTTATTCTTTCCACTCCTCTGATATCAAGCCTTATATTTTGTTTTTTTTTATTAAAAGCACACATTTTTATTATTTCAAGGAATCGTTGCTGTGAGGTTGTGGCTTAGTTAAGTTTACTAGCTAAAATTTGGTGATTTATGAAAAGGACTTATCAACCTAGTAAAAGAAAACGAAAAAACAAGCATGGTTTCCGCACAAGGTCGTCTTCACCCGGTGGGAGGCGTATTCTACGAAGACGGCGTAAAAAAGGTCGTAAAGAAATTTCTGCTTAAATAAACATTTTCTTTTTCTAATTATTAATAATGATTGATACAAGGCAGACAAAGCTTCCTTTAAATGCCCCTTTATTTTCTAGGAAGCTTGTGCCTGTTGCTGAATCCATTTTATCGTCAATATTTGTTTCAACAATACGATTGTATCAAAGATATATTTCACCTTTTTTCCTCCCTAGGTGTCGCTTTCATCCTACATGTTCTGAATATGCTCTTAAAGCTTTTAAACGGTTCTCTCCGATCAAAGCCTTCATTCTATCTTTAAAGCGAATTATAAAGTGCAACCCTTGGGGTGGTTCTGGATCGGATCCTTTACCAAAATAATGGACAAGAAAACAATAGTTGCATTTTTTCTAATAGCTATAATTCTTATGGTAATGCCATACTATTATGAATTCTTAGGCCTAACACCTTCTAATTCGAAAACCATTGATGAAAACAAAACGATTGATGGTGCTTACCTTCATGAAAAGCAAAACTCTCAAAGGTTTTTAGACAATGATTCTACTTCTTATAATTCATTGAACACCGAATCAAAAGAGTTTGTTGTCTTTCTTGACTCCCCTCTTTATACTGCTGGGATATCTTCACAAGGGGGAGGCTCCATCGTTAGTTTTCTTCTAAAAGAATATATCGTCAACGACACAAGTCTCGTAAACCTTATTGATACAGATTTCAATGGAGACAATCTACAACTTGAATTCACAGATTTTAACGGGAATCAAATCACTCTTTCGGAGTTTTGGTCTATTGAAAACTCCTATAATAATAACGATACCATTAGTATAGACTCTCCTATAAAATTATCCTTTTCTTCATCAATAGAAGGGAATCAAATAAGAAAGGATCTTACTTTTTATCCTAATAGCTACACAATAAATGTGTTCGTTGATCTTCAAAAAATTAGCGATAGATATATCGCTCAAGAACGCTTTACTCTTAATTGGAATGGTGGACTTACTTCTACAGAGCCTAACAAAAAAGATGAGGCTAGTTTTTTCTCCGCAAATCTTTCACAAGGACAAGAAATTTCTAAACATGGTGGGAAAGTGGGTAAAAAAATCGCTTCAACTGGTAGAACTGATTGGGCGTCTATACGTTCCAAATACTTTTCAGCGGCAATTATTCCCATTACCACCAGTAATTATGGTGTAATAGAAGCAAAGAATAATAATCTCATCAAAACTTCAATTAACAAGGATGTTCCATTTTATAAAATGGGTGTTGGCTTTTCATCTTCTGGGCCCGCTGAAGCCCTAATATATCTTGGCCCTCTTCAATACGATAGAATAAAAGAGTTAGGTGTTGGCTTAGAAAACACACTAAGCCTTGGTCTTGCTCCCATTCGCTTCATTGGTAGAGCTATTTTATTCTTACTAGTTAGTTTACAGGGTTTTATTCCGAATTATGGTTTTGTTCTCATAATCTTTTCAGTATTAATAAAAGTTCTTGTATATCCTTTAACGAAGAAAAGCTATCAATCAATGAAGGAAATTCAAACCATCCAACCTGAAGTAACTAAACTAAGAGAAAAGTTTAAAAATGACCCTCAAAAACTTAATCAAGCAACCATGAATCTGTATAAAGAACATGGGGTTAACCCGCTTGGAGGTTGCTTGCCAATGTTACTTCAAATGCCCCTTTTGTTCGCCCTTTTTATTGTATTTAGATCTACTATAGAATTGCGTGGGGCCCCCTTCATTTTTTGGATCTCGGATCTATCTCAACCAGATGCTTTAATTCCTCTTCCTTTTAATATTCCTCTTTATGGGGACCAAATTAGCTTGCTTCCTCTTTTAATGGGTGTTTCAATGTTTGTTCAACAAAAAATGACTACTAGCCAAGCAAACCCTCAACAAAAAATTATGACACAATTTATGTCTGTATTTTTTGTAATTCTTTTTAACCAATTTCCTTCAGGTTTAAACCTATACTATACTCTTTTTAATATTCTTACTATACTTCAACAAAAATATCTTGTCCATCCAAAAGGAAGTACAAAAGCAACCCAAATAAAATAGCATGACACCTTCTGTTGGTCTCAAGAAAAATCCTGTGGCCTCTTTTCCTACAATAGCCTCACTTATTACCAGCCCTGGTATAGCTGGTATCGCCGTGATTCGGATCAGTGGATCACTTTCTCTTAAGGTAGCAAAAAAGATTACTGGTAAAAAGGAGAGCTTTATTTTTTCACCTAGATACGCCATATATACGCCTATTCTCTCTAGTGAAAACAAAGAGATTGATTCGGCTATAGTCACGTTTTTCCCTTCACCAAATTCATTTACTGGCGAAGATGTGGTTGAAGTCTCTTGCCATGGAGGAGAAATCATAGCAAGCCAAATTCTAGAGACGTGCTATGATTTTGGTTGCCAACCAGCTCAACGAGGTGAATTCACCAGAAGGGCTTTTATAAATGGAAAAATAGATCTTTGTCAAGCCGAAGCTGTTGCCGACGTTATTATGTCTGGCTCAACAATGGGAAAGGAGGCTAATTATAGAATTTTGTCTGGTAAGTTTTCAAAATTAATTGAAAGCTTGAGGTCAACATTAACAAACCTTGTTATTACGATTGAGGCTGAACTAGATTTTGCTGATGATGAGATTACTCCAACTAAATTAGACCAAAAAATTAATTTGATTTCAAATGTGTTGCGGGCCACACAAGATGTTCTTGCTACCTATAAAACAGGAAAGATGTTGGACAGTGGTGCTATGGTTATATTGGCAGGCCTACCAAATGCAGGAAAATCAAGCCTGTTGAATGCTATAATTGGAGAAGAAAGAGCTATTGTTGCTTCTAGCCCTGGCACTACACGTGATGCCATTGAGGTTCCTTTTATAATTAACAACTTCCCGATTAGGTTTGTTGATACAGCTGGTATTAGAGATAAAACTTCAAGCGGGATAGAACAAAAAGGGATTGGGTTTACCCGGGATTATTTAAATAAAGCTGATTTGATCCTTAATATTGTTGATGTTTCAAATAAATCTGGCCCGAAGGCATCTATCTTTAATTCTAACGAGCCCCAAACCACTCCTTCTATTAATGTGTTTAACAAATGTGATTTGATTGATTCTCCACTTTCTTTTGATGTTAATAATAATATTTTTACATCTGCCCTTTCAGGCCAAGGGCTTGATATTCTTCTAGAAAAAATATATAACACTTTGAATAGTCAGGTTGCTATTTCTTCAGAAGTTATTTTAACCAATCAGCGTCATCGAAATTCTTTAATAAAATTTGAAAGTTGTTTGTGTTCGTTGTTGGAAGATATGGAACGTGAGCTACCTACTGATGTAATAGCTTCTGAGTTGCGTATTGGAGTTTCTCTTCTTGATGAGTTACTAGGAGTGACTACTGCCGATGATATTTTAGAAAATATTTTCTCGAATTTTTGTATAGGAAAATAATGTTTCACGTGAAACGATGAAATTTATATGAAACGCTTTGATGTTATTGTTGTGGGTGGTGGTCACGCGGGTGTTGAGGCCAGCCTTTCGTGTGCGGGGCTTGGTTTAAGTACAGCCCTTATAACTTTAGATAAATCTGCAATAGGTCGAATGTCTTGTAATCCTGCTGTTGGTGGTTTAGCAAAGGGTCATTTAGTCCGAGAGATTGATGCCCTTGGAGGTAAAATGGGTGTTTTTACTGATAAAGCTGGGATTCAATTTAAAATGCTTAACCGATCAAAAGGTAAGGCTGTGTGGTCGCCTAGAGCTCAAGTTGATAAAAAAAAATATGAAAAAATTGTTCAGTTAACTGTAAATAGTCAAGCAAATCTAACTGTTATTGAATCAGAGGCTAGAAAAATTATTAGCCTAGGAAACAAAGTTGTTGGTATAGAACTTGATGATTCAATAAAAATTAATGCTGTGGCTGTTGTTTTAACTTGTGGAACCTTTCTAAACGGTTTAATTCATGTTGGCCGTCGAAAAATACGTGCTGGAAGAATGGGCGAAGAAGCTTCTGATGGTATAACCGAATCGCTCGTATCGTATGGCTTTATTTCTGGTCGGCTTAAAACAGGAACCCCTCCTCGACTTCGATCAGACTCAATTAATTGGAATAAAGTTAAACCTGTGTTTGGCGATGAACAACCTAGGCCTTTTTCATTTAAAACCTTTGATTTTTCTCCGCCTAATCTACCGTGCCATTTTGTTAACACAAACCACTGTACGCACGATATTATTAGCAAACACTTGCATGAGTCGCCTATTTATTGTGATGAAATAGTTGGGGTGGGCCCGCGGTATTGCCCCTCAATTGAAGACAAGGTTGTCAGATTTTCAAATAGAGACTCCCACCATCTTTTTCTTGAGCCTGAATGGAGTGGCTCCAGCCAAATATATACAAATGGTTTTTCTACTAGTTTACCTGAAAAAACCCAACTTAAAGCCCTTCGTACTGTAAAAGGTTTAGAGTGTGTTTCTTTTTACAGGCCTGGTTATGCTATAGAATATGATTTCTTTCTTCCTTCTCAATTAAAGGCCTCTTTAGAAACAAAAGATTTGCAAGGGTTGTTTTTAGCTGGACAGCTTAACGGTACGTCTGGATATGAAGAAGCGGCGGCCCAAGGTTTAATAGCTGGCATTAACGCTGCTCGGTTTGTTCAAAACGAACCCTCTATAGTTTTTGGTAGAAACGATGCTTATATAGGTGTTTTAATTGATGACCTTGTAACAAAAGACACTTTGGAACCTTACAGAATGTTTACGTCTCATGCTGAGTATCGCTTGTTGCTACGTCACACAAACGCTGATCTACGTCTTTTTGATATAGCTAGATTGGTTGGCCTCCTTAGTGATGAAGAGTTAAGTTTAACCGCAAAAAAAAGGTCTTTTATTAGTTCTTTTGAAGGTGATTTTTTACAATATAGACCTTCCTTAAAAGATACGAATTCTTTGCTCAACTCTTTGGGTGAAAAAGAGGCAAAAAACAAACTGTCTGTCTCTGAAGTTTTGCGTCGGCCGGCAGTTTCAATTGATGATGTTTTGAGGTCTTCAATTATTAGCCCCGATTTTTCTATGTTTTCTAAAGAACAGTGTTGCGATTTATTCGACGAAATAGAAACTATTGTTAAGTATGATGGATATATCGATAGGCAAAATTCTCTTATAAAAAAATTAGCGCAAAACGAAACGTTAGTTATACCTCAAAATTTTGACTATAATGGTTGTCGTGCTATTTCTCTAGAGGGTCGTGAAAAGCTTTCCTTGGTTCGACCACAAACCATTGGGCAGGCGTCACGCATTTCAGGGGTTTCTCCTGCAGATGTTGCTGCTCTTTCAGTTTTTCTTATTTCATAGTGTTTTCTGTTCCACGTGAAACGCCTCGCTTTTTATCTACAGCTAAACTTTTAAAGCTTTTTGGGTCAACTCTTGAAGGTGTATTTTCCTTCCAGTCTGGTTCTGTGCCGTTTTTTACAAATATTCATTCTTCTCTTCTTCCTTTTTTATTGTTATGGTTCTCTCGATTAAAATCTGTTCGGTCTATAGTTTCTGTTAATAATTTTATTCTTCGCCAAAAACTGTTTGAAGCTCTTTCAAAAATTGAGCCGGATTCTTGTTATAATATTTCTCGTTCTTCATATGAAGAGCTAACAAGTGCTGACCATCATGCTATAAATTCTTTTGCAACAGGTAAAGGTTCGTTTCTTTTGGTTTCTCCTGGGATTGTTAATGGTGTTGCTGGGGCTATGAAAAACAACGTAGAGGGCTCGGTTTTTCTTTCTTCTATAAAAAACCGGTCGGAGCTTATTGGTCTTTTGGATTCCTGGGGTTTGGATTGTGTTCGGCGGGTTGATTCTCCTGGTACTTATGCTGTTAGAGGTTCAATTGTAGATTTTTTTCTTATGGGGTATTTAATGCCTATTAGATTAGAGTTTTATGGTGAAAAAATTGAGTCCGCCAGATCCTTTAATGTTGGAACACAAAAAATGGTAGAGGTTTTAGAGTTGGTTGATGTTAAGTTGGTTCCTCCTGTTAAAATTTCCAAAACCTTAGACAAGGTAATGGGTGTGAAGGTCAAGTCTTTATCTGTTTTTTCTTTAGAATCTACGGGGCTTACAAATATTTTTGACCTTTCTCCTGTTGTGAAACCTTTTTGTGGACCTTTTGATTTGGCTTGTGTTGACCACCCTAGTTTTATTGGCAACCGGTTTGTTTTAAAACAGCTTCTTGGTAAGTTTTCTAACCCTTTGTTTTCATGTGTCTTGTTTTGTAGTGATGTTCATAATTCTACGGTAAATAAAGATCCTTTTTTTAACCCCTTTCTTGTAAGCAACCTACCTTTTAATATTTCTTTTTCTTCTGGTGTCTTAAAGTTTTTTTGGGTTTCTTTATATTCGGTTTATGAAATACAGGAGAGGCCTGTTTCTGTTTCTAACCCAACAAAAACAGTTAAACCCCCTGCAAGCCTCTCTGTTTTTCCTTGGAAGGGGCCTGTTGTGCATGAAAATTTGGGTGTAGGTTTATATATGGGTTTGTCGGCGGTTACTAAAAACAATGTTTTAAGAGAGTGTGTAGCGTTGGAGTTTAAACATGGCGACTTAGTTCATGTACCTTTAGATAGTTTAAGTCTTATTACTAACTATGTTTCAAATGAAAAAAGTGTTCCTTTGTCTGATTTACGTTCTGGTCGGTGGTCTAAAATAAAAAAAAGAGCTATAGAGTCTGCTGGAAAAACGCTTGATCATTTTATTGAAATTTATGGCAAACGTGATCGTGTTGATGGTTTTGCTTTTTCTTGTAATAGTTTTCAAACGGATCAGTTGGTAGAATCTTTTCCTTATTCTGAGACAAAAGATCAGATAAAATGCTTAGAAGATGTTCAAAAAGATATGGAGAGTAAGAAACCAATGGATAGGTTGGTTTGTGGTGATGTTGGGGTTGGTAAAACAGAGATCGCTATTAGGGCGGCTTACAAAGCAATCACCAATGGTAAACAGGTTTTATTGTTTGCGCCAACCACAATTCTTGCAACTCAGTTGTTTAATAGTTTTTCTCAAAGGCTTTCCCCGTTGGGTGTAGAGGTTTTGGGGTTTTCTCGATTAACCAACAATAACGAGGTTAAAAAGGTTCTTTCGGCTCTAAAATTAGGTGTTGTTTGCGTTGTGGTTGGTACCCACAGATTGCTTTCACAGGTTGTTGGGGTTTCAAACCTGGGGCTTGTTATAATCGATGAAGAGCATCGTTTTGGTGCTAAACAAAAAGAGTCTTTGAGAGACTTCTGTTCGGGTTCTGATGTTTTAAGTATGAGCGCCACACCAATTCCTAGAACCCTCCAATTTTCACTGTCAGGAATTCGTGATATTTCTAGAATAAAAACACCACCCTCTGGTCGACTTCCAATAATAACCTCTGTGGAAGAGTTTAGTGTTAATTTTATAAAAAAAGCTGTTTTATATGAGGTTGGTCGAGGGGGCCAAGTTTTCTTTGTAAATAGCAACATTTCTGATATTCCAAAACTTAAAACCCGACTAGAAAATCTTTTGCCTAATATAAAAATTGGTTTAGCTCATGGGAGGTTAAGCGCTAAAGAGTTAGAGTCTGTTATGTTGAAAATGGTTGGTGGTGAATTAGATATGCTTATTTCTACCACTATAATTGAGGCGGGAATTGATTTACCTCGTGTAAACACTATTTTTATAAATAATGCTCACAGGTATGGTTTGGCTCAGTTGTATCAAATGCGTGGAAGAGTTGGCAGGTCGGCTATTCAGGCTTATTGCTATTTGGTTTTACCTAAGTCTGATGTTGGTGGTAATGCAAAAGAACGTCTTAGAACAATTCAGTATAATGTGGAGTTAGGGTCTGGTTTTTCTGTTGCTATGCGTGATTTAGAGATGAGGGGAAGTGGAAATTTATTTGGTGTAGAACAAAGTGGCCATTTATCATCTATAGGGTTTCATTTGTATACAAAAATAGTGCAAGAGGCCGCGAAAAAAAAGTTTAAAAATAAAAACGGTGGTGGTTTATCTGAGAATAAGGAAATTGGTGTTTCTGTTGTTGGTGATGCTCTAATCCCTAGCAATTATATTCAAGATCAAGATGATCGTTTATATTTTTATCAACTTTTAGCTACTTCTACAAAAACCGAAGGTGTTGTTGCAGTAGAAGAGGAAATGTTAGATCGTTTTGGGCCGCTCCCAAAAGAGGTTTTAAGGCTTCTTTCAATAAAAAGAATTCGTTTAGCCTCTGTTGGTTTTTGTGTTGATTTTGTAGAGGTTACTAATAATGGTTCTACAATATGGTTTATTAAAAACTCTAATTTGGTGTCATCTATAGGTAGGCTTCTCGGGTCTGTTTCAACTAAAAACATACCGTTTTCAATAATTAATGACCCCAAAGGAAAAGGTGGTTTGTTCCTTCCTTTGAATCTCATTACTGAATCTCTATTAACGATAGAATACACTTTTGAATCCAGTATCTCAAGCGTTTAATTTCTCTTGTGATTTTGTTTAAAAAAAATAATGTTTTTAGGTTTTGGTTTTTAGTTCACTTGTCTTTCCTTTTTTTTGGTTGTGGTGAAGAAAAAAAGGTGGTGTCTAAAACATCGTTCCTAGTGGAGGGTGGTGTTATTAAAGATTCTCTCGGGGCTCAGGCTTTATTGTATTTGGCATATGAAAAAAGTGGTGGAGATTCTGATGATAGTGTTGATGTTCTTGTACAAAAATATCGTGAGGCTCTGCTGGGGAATCTTTTTTGGGAGGAATATCAATCTTCGAGAATATCGGTAAATATGGAAGAAATTCGATCGTATTATCTTACCAACAGGGTTAGGTTTCAAAGAACTACCAACCAACTTCGTTTATTATCTTTTGTTTTAACAGATGTTGAAACAGCTCTATCGGTTAAACAAGTTTTAGAACAAAACAACCCTAAAACAAGAATGACGATAATAGATGATCATGGGGTCTCACCTTCTACAATCTCTCCTGGTGTAATGCCACAAGCTATAGACGAAATGCTCTTTAATCGTGTTTTTCGAAGGGGAGTTATAGGACCAATTGAATCAAACCTTGGTTTTCATGTTTTTGAGTTGTTAGATTTTTTTCCTTCTGGCTCGTTTCGTGGGCTAGAAGAGGTTTATGATGAGGTCTCACAAGAAATATATAGAAGGAAACGCTTAACCTTGTTTTCTTTTTTACTTGACAGTTTGTCTTTAGAATACAACAAAACTATTGACAACATTAAAATGGAGGAGGTTCAAGATTGAGGATTTTTCCACTCTCTTTTTTTTCATCTTTTTTTCTTTGTTTCACCCTAACGGGACAAAACTTGGTAGATGGAATAGCTGCTATTGTTGGGGAGCATGTGATTTTAAAAAGTGATGTTGCCCAGCTTGTTCAAATGACAGCAATGGAGCAAAGGTTAGATCCACGAACAAACATAAAAGAACTTGAAGAGCTGCAGTCACGTGTCGTAGAGTCTTTAATTAATCAAAAACTTATCCTTGAAATAGCGGAAGTAGAAAGTATTGATGTAGAAGATCGAGAGGTAGATCAAGCTGTTGAGCAATATATTGCTCAATCGGTGTCTCAAGCTGGCTCTGAAGAACGTTTAGAGGGAATTTTAGGAAAACGACTAAGCGAACTACGTCGTGAGTGGTGGCCTGATATGAGGGAACAATTAATTGCCGAAAGATATCAAAACCAACTTTTTAGTGATGTTGTGGTTACCAGGGATGAAACAGTTGTGTTTTACAACAAGTTTAAGGACTCTCTAAAAACCGTGCCAACGTCATACAACGCAAACCATATTTTTTTGTCTATTAAGCCTGGGGAAGAAAGTCTTGGTGAGGCTTTTGCTTTAGCCGATTCTATAAGAAGAGAAATTGTTGGTGGTTCAGACTTTGCGCTCTTGGCTGAAAGATTTTCTGAAGATCCTGGCTCAGCAAAACAGGGTGGTGTTCTCGGTTTTGTTGGTCGTGGAACTTTGGTTCCAGAGTTTGAACGGGTTGCTTATTCTTTAAATCCTGGAGAGACTAGCGGTGTAGTTAAAACAGAGTTTGGTTATCATGTGATAGAAACTGTTGAGGTTTTAGGGGATAAAATCAATGCAAGGCACATTTTAATAACACCAAAAGCTGGTCCCAAAGATGAAGATCGAGCTTATTCCTTGGGTCTAACTATTAAGGATAGCGTTCAAACGTTAAAAGATTTTTCTCTTTTTGCTAAAAAATATTCAGAGGATATTAGCACAAAGGACTCGGGTGGGCGTTTGGGCTGGATTGACTCCGAACGATTTCCCATAGAGAATATTAGGAAGGTTTTACCAAAACTAGATGTTTCTGTTTGTTCAAACCCAATAACAGTCGAAAGTGGTTTTCATCTTTTATTTATAAGCGAAGTTAGAAAGGGTGGAAAACCTTCTTTACAAACCCATTGGGCCGAAATTGAAGGGTTGGCTGTTGCAGAAAAGAAAAATGATCGCTTTGAAGATTGGTTAGAAAGAGCTACCTCTTCTATTTATGTGGAAAATTTCTTAATAAAAGAAGAGTAGCGTTGTATACATGTTTTTACACAACTTCAAAAAAAGTGTTTATAACAATATAATTGATATTTTAATAAGTCTTTTTGGTGAGTAAATTGTTTTTTTTAAGAATTTATTCACATTAACTCTTATATGAGTTAATTGATATATGTATATATATAATTGAAAATAGAGTGTCCTTGTAATCTTTTTTTAAGAAGTAAACATTATATATTAATAAAACTTTATATTTAATAAAGAATATTTATTAAATATAATCACCTTAATTTTGGATAAAAAGAAGTTGTAAGACAAAAAAAATTGAATTAATCTAAATCTAGATATAAGTATGCATTGTCAAATCAAAAACCTCAAAAACTCTAAAAGGTTAAACTTTAAATGAAACTCTCTATATCTAGAAACACACTTCAAACATCACTTCAACACCTAGCAAAAGCAACACCAACCAGGTCAACCATTCCAATTCTTAGTCAAGTCTTGTTTGAAGCGAAAGAAAACAAATTAGAACTTCGCGCAACTGATCTGGAAATAACAGTAGTAATAAAAACGGAAGCATCTATTATAACCGAAGGAAGTATAGCTATTCCCCACAAAACTTTAATAGATATAACCAACGCACTTCCAGAAACAGAAATAGTAATAGAGGTAATAAACAACTCTAGAATAATAATACAAACAACGTTTGGAAACTATGATATATCAGGGTCAGCATCCGAGGAGTTTCCTTCAATGCCGGAAGTTGATAATAAAAAAGAAATAAACATATCATCCACAACACTAAAAAGGTTAATTGATAAAACATCTTTTGCATTAAGCGCTGACGAATTAAAACCCGCGTTAATGGGGGCTCTTTTAGAAGTAAAGCAACAAAACATTGCTTCTATAGCAACAGACGGACACAGACTATCTTTTTGCGCTAGATCAGATTTTAGTTCCGTGGGGTATGAAGGTGATGTCATTATACCAAAAAAATTTTTGGGACTTATTTTACCCTACTTAGAACAAGAAAAAAAATCAACCCTTTGGGTTGGTGATAACCACGTAACGGTTTCTTTTGATCAAATCACAATTTTCTCTAGAATAGTTGATGAACAATACCCTAATTACAAAGCAGTGCTTCCTGTTGACAACAACAAAAAAATTCTTGTTGATAGAGAAGAACTTCTTTCCTCTGTAAAAAGGGTTAGCATTTTTTCAAACCGCTCTACTAGACAAGTTGAAATAACGCTAACAAATAACCAGGCGGTTGTTACAACAGAAGACGCTGAAAAGGCAACAAGTGCTAAAGAAACAATTGAAGTTGAATATAATTCCGAAAACATTTCTTTAGGATTTAATGCCAATTATTTGGTTGATATATTATCACACCTTGACACAAAAAAAGTTAAAATAACGATGAACACACCAACATCAGCTGTGTTAATTACTCCAGCCTCACAAGCTGAAGATGAAGAAAACACCATGTTGCTTATGCCAATGAGAACAAACTAAAAAAACAATCCAAAAACAACAAATTGCAATTTTTATAATTTTAAAAGCGGGAGAATAAACATTCGTGCAAGAACTAGGTACTGTTCTAAAAGAAACCCTAAAACAGACTGGAATTGATCGTGAGATCCAACAGAAAAAAACACTTTTTCTTTGGGAAGAAATTGTCGGCAAAACAATTGCGAAAAACTGTAAAGCGTACAAAATCCAAAAGAAAAAACTAATTATAAAAGCATCTACTCCTGTTTGGAGAAACGAAATAACACTAAAAAAGGAAAAGTTAGTAGAAAAAACAAACCAATTTTTTGGTGAAAATATTATAAAGGATATTAAGGTTATTTAATATGTCTAAAACACAAAAGGACTATAGCGCAGAGAACATTACAGTTCTAGAGGGTCTAGAAGCCGTAAGAAAAAGGCCAGCAATGTATATTGGCGATGTTGGTAAAAGAGGTTTACACCACCTAATTAACGAAGTAGTTGATAACAGTGTTGACGAAGCCCTGGCGGGCCACTGTACAAAAATATCTGTAACTATTAATAGAAACAACTCGATTTCTATTGAAGATAACGGACGAGGAATTCCAGTTGATATTCACAAAAATGAAAAAAAACCAGCCCTAGAGGTTGTCATGACAGTATTACATGCTGGAGGAAAGTTTGATAAAGGCAGTTATAAAGTTTCGGGGGGACTACATGGGGTTGGTGTTTCGGTTGTTAACGCTCTATCTAGTTGGTTAGAAGCTGAGGTTAAAAGAGATGGAAAAATTTATACCCAAAGATACGAATATGGTTCAACAACAACCCAGCTAAAACCCTCTGGAAAAGCAACTAGAACAGGAACAAAAATAACTTTTTTACCAGATGAGAAAATATTTAAACATATTGTTTGGGATTTTGAAGTTATTACAGAACGTCTTCGCGAGCTTGCCTACCTTAACAAAGAATTAGAAATATCAATTTCAGATAAAAGATCCAAAGATAAAGAAAGAAAAGAATCTTTTAGATATAAAGGGGGGCTCTCAGATTATGTTAAATTTTTAGATAGTTCAAGAAACGCTCTTCACAATAAAGTGATTATTGTATCTAAGGATTCCGGTGAGGTTCCAGTAGAGGTTGCTTTAAGGTATAATGATGGCTACAATGAAAACATTCTTACTTTCGTTAATAATATAAATACCATAGAAGGCGGCACACACCTATCAGGCCTTCGGTCTGCTCTAACAAGAGCCATGAACACATATTCAACCAAAAACAACCTTATTAAAACCAATAAAAACGAAAAAATTTCTTTGTCCGGGGAAGATTTTAGAGAAGGTCTCACCGCAGTTCTTTCGGTTAAAGTTGCAGAACCTCAGTTTGAAGGACAAACAAAAACAAAACTAGGTAATGGTGATGTAAAAGGACTTGTTGACGCTGTTGTTTATGAGGGCCTACAAGAATTTTTAGAGCAGAACCCTACTGTTGGAAAGAGAATTATAGATAAAGCTGTTATGTCAGCAAGAAGCAGAGCGGCGGCGCGGAAAGCAAGAGAGTTAATTCGACGAAAAGGTGCTTTAGAAGGTGGGTCTCTTCCAGGAAAGTTAGCAGATTGTTCAAGTAAAAACCCTGAAGAATGCGAACTTTTTCTTGTTGAGGGTGATTCAGCTGGGGGGTCAGCAAAACAAGGAAGAGATAGAAGAACACAAGCAATATTACCATTAAGAGGAAAAGTAATTAACGCTGAAAAAGCTAGGGTCGACAAACTTCTTTCTAATAACGAAATACAAACCATAATAACAGCCCTCGGTACAGGTTATGGTGGTAATGGGGATTTAGAAGAGAGTGAAAAACCTACAGGAACAGAGTTTAATATAGAAAAACTACGATATAAAAAAGTGATCATTATGACAGATGCTGATGTAGATGGAAGCCACATCAGAACTTTACTACTTACTTTTTTATATCGAAAAATGCCGGACCTTATTTTTGGTGGGCATGTATATATAGCTAGACCACCTTTATATAGAATTAAACAAGGGAAAAAAGAACGATATGCTTTCAACGATGAAGAAAGAGATTCTTTTATTGATAGATTTAAAAAAGAAAATAAAAACCAAAGAATAGACTTACAGCGTTATAAAGGTTTGGGGGAAATGAACAAAGAACAATTATGGTCTACAACAATGGATCCAAATGCTCGTTCTTTATATAAAGTTTCCGTAGATGACCCTAGTATAGCATCTAAGCTTTTTATGGAGTTGATGGGTAGTGATGTTGAAGCTAGGCGGGAGTTCATCACCACCCAAGCAAAATTTGTAGTTAACCTTGATGTTTAGAAAGAGAATGTAATGGACCAACAACGTAGCATATCTATACAACGAGACCTTACCGAAGAAATGAAAGAGAGCTATCTCAATTATTCTATGTCAGTAATAGTTTCTCGAGCCCTACCAGATGCAAGAGATGGACTTAAACCAATTCATAGACGAATTCTTTATGGAATGAATGAACTTGGTTCACAATGGAATCGTCCCTATAAAAAGTCGGCAAGAATAGTTGGTGATGTAATGGGTAAATATCATCCTCATGGAGATTCTTCTATTTATGATGCTCTTGTTAGGATGGCACAAGATTTTTCTATGAGACATGAATTGGTAGATGGTCAAGGAAACTTTGGTTCTGTTGATGGGGATAACGCAGCGGCAATGAGATATACAGAAGCTAGAATGACAAGGTTTGGAAGTGAAATGCTGAAAGATTTAGATAAAGATACTGTTGATTGGCAGACCAACTTCGATGAAACATTAGATGAACCAATTGTATTGCCGGCCTCTATTCCCAACCTTTTGGTTAACGGTTCTGAGGGTATAGCTGTAGGAATGGCCACAAAAATTCCCCCTCACAACCTTGTTGAAGTAATCAATGCAACTGTTGAAGTTATTGATAACCCAGAAGCAACTGTTGAAGATATAATGGAACATGTAAAAGGCCCCGACTTTCCTACTGGTGCAACAATTGAAGGTCTTGATGGAATTAAACAAGCATACGAAACAGGAAGAGGTAAGATTACAGTTAGAGCAAAAGCTTTTATAGAATCTTTGAAAGGTGGGAAGTCAAACATTGTAGTTAATGAAATACCTTATCAAGTCAATAAAGCCAATCTCATAGAAAAAATAGCTGACCATGTTAGAAATAAAAAAATTGAAGGAATTGCTGATATAAGAGACGAATCTGACAAAGATGGTATGCGTATTGTTATAGAAACAAAACGAGATATAGTTCCCGAAGTTATTTTAAACCAACTGTATGTAAACAGTCAAATGAAAGACACTTTTGGCATTATTTTGCTTGCTCTTGTAGAAGGTATACCCAGAATTCTACCATTTAAAACTTTATTGACTTCTTTTGTAAATCATCGTCACGATGTTCTTATAAGAAAAACAAAATACGATCTTCAAGTGGCAGAAGAACGAGCTCATATATTGGAAGGCTTAAAAGTTGCTCTTGATAATATTGATGAAATAATTGAGGTAATTAAAGGGAGTAAAGACCCCAACCAAGCAAAAGAAGGTTTAATTAATAGTTTTGACTTATCTCAACGTCAAGCACAAGCTATTTTAGACATGAGGCTTCAGCGTCTCACGGGCCTTGAGATTGAAAAAATTGTGGAAGAATACAAAGAAGTAATCAAATTAATTTCTCAGTTAAAAGGAGTGTTAGAAAGTAAACCACAGCAAATGGCCATTATTAAAGAAGATCTATTAGAAATTCGTGATCGATATGGTGAAGATAGAAGGACAGAAATACAAGAAGTTGGCACCACTTTTACTGTGGAAGACATGATTGCCGAAGAAGATGTTGTTCTTACTTTTACATATAATGGATATGTGAAAAGAACAGCTGCAACTACATACCGAAGTCAAAGGAGAGGCGGCCGAGGTCTACAAGGAGCAAAAGCTAAAGAAGAAGATTTTGTAGAACACTTATTTGTTGCTAATACACATGACCACATTCTTTTTTTTACAGATAGAGGAAAATGTTATTGGTTAAAAGTACATGAAATTCCACCCGGAGGAAGAGCGGCAAGAGGCAGGGCAATTGTAAACCTTTTAGGCACTGAACCTGGAGAAAAAGTTAAAGCATTTGTTAGTGTAAAAACCTTCGATGATGACCGTTTTATTATAATGGCAACAAAAAAAGGAATGATAAAAAAAACGAAGTTGTCAGCTTATGGAAACCCTAGAAAAGGGGGAATTTATGCGATTGATATTCGGGAAGAGGATGAACTAATTGAAGCAAAAATTACTAATGGTGAAAACGATATAGTGTTGGGGACTAGCGAGGGTAAATCAATTCGCTTTCCTGAATCTGACGCTAGACCAATGGGAAGAAAAACAAGAGGTGTTACAGGAATAAAACTTTCGAGTAAAGAAGACTATGT
>CETM01031838.1_pt1 | contig 85550 bp, 72 predicted proteins | sample 361451 | NCBI WGS metagenome assembly CETM01 (sample SAMEA2622690, study PRJEB7988) | marine metagenome | isolation source: saline water (ENVO:00002010), including
CGACCATTTCAGCGTGGTCGCAGTTTGGTCGCAGACTGCGACCAGATAACGTCCATCATGTGGTACATGGAATGTGCTAAGTGGCTGAAATATCTCGAAAGACCCGCTGCCAGCGCAGTCCACGAAATGCCAAAAACGGATTCAAAATCCGCCGTGCTGCAACTACAGTTAGGCTGAGGCTCGGCGGTTGAGTGAAGCTGCTTGATCCTGCGACCCGCTCCTGATGTTCTTAGGGTTGTATTGTTGTGCGTACTTATTTCACGCCCGCATGTAGGTTTTTGTGTAGGTTTTTCTCTGAAAATCACTTCAACCACATGATTTTAATAGATGTTCGATTCCCTTCACCCGCTCCAGATTCTTCAAAAAAGCCTCCCGAAAGGGGGGCTTTTTTGTGTTTGGGGTATAATTATTAACTTGTTATTGAATCAAAGACATTGCTTCAGGCTGTAAGGTTGATAAACTAAAATAGAATTTGCGGGCCTCTAATTATTAATATTTAATATAATGTGCGTGATTATAATGACCGTGGTTTGTTTCTAGGCTTATTTTATCTCGATATCCGCGTAACTCGTTCCTAGTTTTCGCCAAAAAACATCATTTTCATTTTTATATTGTGTTATATCAAAGATCGAAAAAAGGTTTTTATTGTTTATGTTTATGAGTTTTTTTGACAGCCGGCATGTTTTAGAGTTCTTGCTGTATTCCATGAAAAATAGTGAAGCGATATAAAAATATGCATCAAGGTTTCTCGTGATATTTTGCATATGGTTTTCTGCATGTTTTGATTTTTCGGTTAATTCTGCTATTAAGTCCATATGTTTCAATATTGGTTCCATAATGCACGATATTGCATTGGCTCTTATCTCAGCTGGTACTTTTTCATCAATTAACCACTGAATGTCTCTAATTGACTCTCTTGGATACATTTCGTGATTGTGCATGATTTTGCTTAAGTTTATATCTTGTGTCTGAGCCCATGCTAAGAAAGAATCACTCTCAGATAGTATTATTTCTTCTGGGAGATTGATATTCAATGTCTTGCGGATGTGGTTTGTAACAAACCCGTTGTTAATTGTTTCGAAATGATTGATGGCTATCTCTGTGGCTCGGTATGATTCATTCTTTTTCATTTCATCATATTGAATTTTGATTAGCATATCTTGCTGAAGTAATAGCTTTTCTTGCTGGCTAGTTGCTTGTACTAAATAGTATAATGTTACTGATAGAATAAATATTCCAATAGTCCCTGAGATATAAGAGCCAAACCCACCCCATTCACTTGATTTTGTGGATAAGGGTAAGCTACTAAAATTCCAAATATATGCTGTAATGGATAAGGTAGAAAGAGCTATAGTTACCCCTAGTATTATCTTGTGCTTTATGTTCATGTTGTTTCTCGGTCCTTTATTTAATGGATTTATAGGTTGTTATATACAAGATGCTCGTTAGATGGGGAAGAACTTACCCCATTTCTTATCGGTATAGCTTTGAAACATTTCTTTGTGATTTTCTAGAGCTTCTAAAAGCTCAGTTGCTTCTGAGGTGATATCTGAATGACCACCATAACTTATTCTGTTTCTTTTCAAGTTGATGTATAGGTTGAATAAATCGGGCTTTATATTCTCTCGAGGTGTCCCTTCTATTATTTTCTCTAAATATGTTTTACATAAATTTTCAAGCGTCAATAAGCTTGAGCTATTTGCAATTAAAGTTTGCTTGTGCAACTGTGAAATTAATCCATCCAGATCAGAGTCGTTATAGATGTAAATAAGTGAGTCACTCTCTTGCTCTATAGCTATTATATGAGAAACTAGTTCTCTTATTTGTTGTTCATTATAGCCTTTTTGTGGCTTTGAAATATCTTTAGGTGAGTTTAAAAATAGTTCAATTGAACCAATGTAGTCAGCGGAGTTCTTTAGCGTGTAATTAATGTTGTATATATTTACCCCAAAATTTCTGTTGTTGTATATTATATCGCCGGCTCGAGCTTTGAGTGGAGTTATGTCTAATATGTCATTTATTGCCATTAAGTCACGTAGGATTTGTTGTGGTTGAATAGCAGTTTTTGTTCTAGCGCTCTCTATTGCGCTTAGTTTCTTTTCCAGTTTGCCAAATTGTATACTGATGTTTGTGTCAGTGATGGTATATATCTTCGAGATGCTATTGTTAGGGAAAAAGTTTTTGTAAACTTTGTTTTGATCTTTTACAGTGTAGACTTTTTCTGATTCTAAATATGTGTTGATGCACTCAAAAAACATACTTCGATGCTTGATGAGTCTGTCGAAGTTGTTAATTTCTTTTTGATCTCTAATTTGGCCGATCAATAGTAAAGCAGTAGTTGCTGTAATGAATAGTGTTAGAATGCTACAGATGCCAGCAAGGTATGTCCCAAAGTAACTCCATTCAGCAGACGATGATGAAGTAGTAAAGTTTAAGTAGTATATGTAAGCAGATATAGCGATCAATGTGAGTGCTATAGAAGAAATGATGGCAAGTTTTACAACTCTAGATGCTTTTAGTATATTCATTTACAGGTCGCTTTTTCTATATGAGATAAGATTTGTTATAAGTCTGTAGTAAGTTGCTTTTAAGTTAACTGGTGTTATAGTGCTCCGTCTTATATGTCTAGTGTGTTTTAGATGGGTCTGGCGATTTTTCTGTCTATTATTGTAATCTGAGTGCAAGCTCAAAGAGTTTTTCATTCTGTTTATTTGGCCCGCGTTTAGGATTTTGTACTTAATTTGAGTCGTAGAGTATAAGTTAAGCAGGCGCTATTATACCACTTGGGGAATTTTCTTACTGGTATTGGGCTTGTATCATCAAGCAATTTGAAGTGTATAGCTAAACTGGCAGTACTGTTAGTTGCTCATCGTTCCCTTGCGGTCCAAGGGCGCTGACGGCGTAACCGACGTATTCGGTCATCTAGTACTTCATCTTCGAGTGTCTGCCCTGTCATTCGCTTGGCAGTGTGCCATGTAATGGGATGAACTTGGCGAGCAGGTGGTTGAGCCCATGACCCTCGAAAGTGATGGTGGTGAGCGCTCTTCCGCAGAAGGGGTGACGGCAGCAGACTGCTCGATTAAGCGCCGCGTGGCTGTCTTGCCGAGCCGATTGGAGCGAAAAGTGTTGCTGGCGCGGCAGAGAGCCGCGATATTGGCAGGTCACCTTTCAGCAGTTCGTCACTCGTTGAACGACAAGGAACCCCAGTGGAACTCACCGTCTGGCTGGCATATGTCAGCGTCATCACCGCCTTGATCACCTTTCCCGGACCGTTTGCGTTGCTGTGCATGGATCATGGCCTGCGCCACGGTCGACGCCGCTCGTTCGCAACGGTGGCGGGCGGGGCGGCGGCGTCACTGGTGTTGATGGCCTTGTCGTCGCTGGGCCTCGGCGCGGCATTGGCGGCCTCCGAGACGGGATTTCTGGTGCTGAAGATCGTCGGGGCGCTCTATCTCATCTATCTGGGCATTCAGGCCTGGCGGGCGCCATCCCAGCCGGTGGTGTTCGATGTCGTGGGGGAAGACGGGCAGATGCGCGCCCGAGCCACGCGTTGGCAACTGTGCCGCAAGGGCTTCGGTATCGGGATCAGCAACCCCAAGGACCTGCTGTTCTTCGGCGCGCTGTTTCCCAACTTCATCGACATGGCCCAGCCGCAGCTGCCTCAATTCGTGGTACTGGCGCTGACCTGGCTGGTGGTGGACCTGCTGACGATGAGCACCTACGCCCATGCGGGTTCCAGCATCAGTCGCTGGTTTGATAGCCACCGGCGCGTGCGGCTGTTCAATCGCACCACGGGCAGTCTGTTCGTCGTGGCCGGCGCGGGACTGGCGGCGTCGCATCGCTGAGCAGAGCCCCGCTCTATTGCACAAGACGTGAAGCGCACGAAGACGACAACGGCACCCGAGGGTGCCGTTGTCGTGTCTGGAGCCTGTCGATCATCAGCGCTTTCGGGATCAGCGCTCAGGGCGTGATTCGAGATACCTGCTCAGCAGCTCGCGATCTTTATTGGAGACCTTCTGGTTCCAGCTTTCCACCACATGCTGGCTGGCCTCCTCGAGGGCATCCTGCAGCTCAGGCGGGGCCGGCGTGATCAGCTTCGCGCCGTTCTCCTGCAGAGTGGCGTAGGCCTCGTCCAGCACGCTGTGGGTGGCCGTCCAGCCGGCAGACTCGGCGGCATGCGCGGCATCGATCAACGCCTGCTGCTGCGCCTCTGTCAGGTCGTCGAAGCTATCGCGATTCATGTGGATGATATTGAGCGGCATCGCGTAGTTGAGCGTGGTGAAGTGGGGCATGTAGCGGTAGAGCTCCGCACTGACACCGCCCATCGCGGAGGTCAGCGCGCCGTGGATGCTGCCACCGGGCAGCAGGGGTTTGAGCTCTCCCCAGCTCATGACTTGAGGCGCCGCGCCCAGGTTGAGCAGCACTCGCTGCGTGTTGCGGTCGTAGGTGCGGATCGGCATGTCCTCCAAGTCACCACCGTCAGCGATGGGCGCTTTCGACCACAGACCGCTGGGCGTCCACGGCAGGGCATACAGCAGGATCTGGTTGTACTCGGCGAGCAGTTCCTCGTAGCGCGGCTTCGCGACCACGTACAGGCGGTGAGCTTCATCGAGGTCGTAGGCGATCGCCGGCAGCGAGGAGATGCCGAAGAAGGGGGCTTCCTCGGCGAGCGCGCCACTGAGTGTCGCGGCGATGTCGATGACACCGCCGGCGGTGGCCTGCAGGTGACTGGCGGAGCGAATGTCCGAGCGCAGCGTCAGCGTCAGGTCGCCTTCGGACTGGCTGGCGACCTGCTGGCTGAATTCGGCAGCACGTTGGCCCATCATCGTGTCGGGCTCGTAATCGCTGCTCATGCTGAGGGTCGTCTGGGCATGCGCGCTGAGTGCGCTGATCAGGCCTGCCGTGGCCAGGCCAGCGGACAACAGCGCGGAAATGCGTGAGGAAGACGTCATGGGGAATCCTTTCTTTTTGTCATTGACCTTTGCCCGCTAGGGTAGTGCATGCCTGCGTTTATGCTCAGGTGAATCGTGACGTCGCGCATTTTCCCTGCGCTGTCGGGAGAGGTTGCCGCGTGGGGTGGCCGTCATGGCCAAGGTCGGTGGCGTGGGCGCGCGCCTGACTCACAGGGCATCGCGTTGTGCGAGATAGCGATCCAGCAGTTCGCTTTCCTCGAGGTCAACCTTGCTGCGCCAGCTCTCGATCACGCTGACACTGGCGCGTGCCAGTGAGCGCTTGAGTTCGGGCGAGAGCGGATTGCTGACCGTCACGCCGGCCTCTTCCAGCTGGGCATGGGTCTGCTCCAGGACGCTGGCGATAGCGTTCCAGCTGGTGTCTTCAATCTCGGTCGCGGCGCTGAGAAGGGCCTCGCGCTGGGTGTCGTCGAGCGCTTCGAAGCGTGACCGGCTCATGTGAACGATATTGAGCGGCATGGCGTATTGCAGCGCGGTGTAGTGATCCAGCGTGCGGTTGAGCTCCGCCGTCAGGCCGCCCAGGGCCGAGGTCATCACCGCCTCGATACGGCCTTCGGCCAGTTGCTGTTGCATCGGCTCCCAGCCCAGCACGGTAGCGATGGCGCCAAGGTTTAGCAGTACGCGCTGGGTATTGCGGTCGTAGGCCCGCACGGGCACGCCCCGGAGGTCATCGCGTGTGGTGATCGGCTTGCGCGACCACAGCCCGCTGGGCGGCCAGGGCAGGGCGTAGAGCAGAATCTGGTCATGCTCTTCCAGCAGCGCTTCATAGCTGGGGCGCGCCAGACGGTAGAGTTCGCGCGCCTGATGCGGGTCATCGACCAGGGTCGGCAGCGAGCTGAGGCCGAACAGCGGCATCTCGGCGGCCAGCGCGCCGCTGTGGGAGTCAGCCAGCTGGATGATGCCGGCGTTGATGGCCTCGAGATGATTCACCGAGCGCAGCCGACTCAGCGGGCCTTCTCCGAAGGTGATCTCGAGCTCGCCCCCGCTGAGCGATGCCACCTGATCGACGAACTGCTGGGCGCGCTGGCCCATCATGGTCTGGGGGCCGTATTCGCGGCTCATGGTCAGCTCGACAGGCTCCGCCTGGGCGGGCGTGCCCAGGGTGGCAAGGCCCAGCGCCAGGCTCACGCCGAGCGCTCTCTTGATGCCGAACATTCTCTTCATGTCGTGCACTCCCTGTATGACAAGCACTGCCTTCATGCCGCTACGCTGTCCGATTGGCATTCGTCGTCATCCATCCATAGGGGGTAAATCAAGTATCCCTCAAAAGTGCAGGGTGTGCTGTCGCTGTCTCGATCAACGCTTCCCTGGTTGCCCTGTTTCACGCCTGCACCGGCACGATTCGGGAGGAGCAACGGGCGTTGAACTGCCAGTTGGCGCAATGTGGTCTACGCTCAGAACATGGCTGTGCAACTGCCCTGACACGAACTCCGCGCCGGGACCGCATGGCCGGATTGTCGACGACTGTCAACGGGAGGTAGACCACATGCTGACCCACGTATGGGGCTTGATGGCGCATCCGCAACGGGAATGGCAGACCATCCGCAAGGAACACGAATCCATCACCCACCTCTACGCACATCATGTGCTGCTCATGGCGCTGGTGCCTGTCATCTGTGCCTATATCGGGACCACGCAGTTCGGTTGGAGCCTGACGGAAGGCCACGCCATTCTTCTGGAGCCACTGGATGCCTTCTTCGCCGGTATCGCGTTCTATATCGCCATACTGACAGCGATCGGCTTCATGGGCACTGTCATTCACATGCTCTCGCAGCGTTTCTCGGGGCACCCCAGCCGCCGGCGTTGCATCATCTTCGCGGGCTATGTCGCCACGCCGATGTTCCTCGCGGGGCTGGTCGCGCTCTATCCCGTCATCTGGGTGTGTATCCTCGCGGGCACCATTGGCCTGTGTTACAGCGCATACCTGCTGTATCTGGGCATTCCGCCACTGCTCGACATCTCCAACAAGGAAGGCTTCCTCGTCACCGGGTCGACACTGGGGATCGGGGTGCTGGTTCTCGAGGGCCTGCTGGCGGTCACCGTGCTGCTGTGGGGGTATGGCGCACGCTGGTTCATGTAGTCCTTCGCGGCACGTAGGCGTCAGTCTGCTGATGCCATCGGCGCGAAAAAGCGTCTCTGCAACGCCTCGCCTTCATCGGCGGGGCGTTGTCGTTTTGCGCGCGGGTTGGCGCGTGGCACTTGTGCTCGGTGGCGGCGGCGTGGAAAGTGTTGGACTCAATCGACAGTGTGGAAGAAAGCGCATGGACAAGTTTGAACAGCGACTGGAGCAGGCTGCGCGGGCTGCATGGTTGTCATATGTCGGTGGACGGACCCAGGACGACATCGCGGTTCAGCTGGGGGTGTCGCGCCCCGGCGTGCAGCGCCTGCTGTCGTTGGCGCGTCAGGAGCGGCTGGTCAAGATCTCCATCGATCATCCCGTGGCCAGCAGCATGGCGCTGTCGGATACGCTGGTGGAGCACTTCGGGCTGAGCTTCTGCGATGTGGTGCCCTCTGACACCCAGTCACCGGAGAGCATCGCGGAGTATCTGGCGGTGGCGGGTGCCGAGCGCCTGGCGTTCTATCTCGGTCGCCAGCAGCCACAGACCATCTCGCTGAGCACCGGGCGTGCGGTACGCGCGGCGGTGGAAGCGCTGAGTCGCAGCGAGCGCCCCCAGCATCGCATCGTGTCACTGGTCGGCAATGTGGCGCTGGATGGCTCCTCCAACCGCTATGACGGCGTGATGCTGCTGGCGGACAAGATCGGCGCTGATCGCTTCCTGCTGCCCGCGCCCGTGGTGGCGGCCAGCATCGAGGAGAAGGAGTCGCTGCAGGGGCAGAATCTGGTCAAGGCGGTGTTCAAGGTCGCCTGTGAGGCCGATGTGGGCATGATCGGCATCGGGCGCCTCGATGCCCAGGCGACGCTGTTCCAGGATCAGTTCATCAGCGCCGCCGAGCGCGATGAGCTGATGGAAGTCGGTGCCGTGGGCGAGTTGATGGGCTGGCCGCTGGACACCCATGGCCGGCTGATCGATTGCCCGCTGGCGCAGCGCATCACCAGTGTGCCGCTGACCTCGCTCAAGGCGCAGCCGCTGATCGGGCTGGCGGGCGGGCACGACAAGGTGCCGGCCATCCTGAGTGCGTTGCGCGGTGGTTGGCTGCAAGGACTGATCATCGACGAGGTGGCTGCCCAGCGGGTCTGCGCGGCCCTCAAGGAGTGAGCAGAGAACTGCCGTCTTCGTATGGTTTCATCGAGATGTCTGCAGCCTGATGTTTTCTGCTGATGGCTTGCGCTTGACGATCGGCTCCCGATGACAGGCTCCCGTGGATACACGTCGTGCAAGACGCCGTACAAGGCGCCGAGCGAGTCATCGGGAGCAGGGCGGGGCGTATGGCCCCATGCCTTGCTCCTGGTGTCGTTCTTTGTGTCGTTCTTTGTGTCGTTCTTTGTGTCGTTAGCGGTGTCGTTCTCGTTGCCAGGGTTCAGCATTGTCGTTGCCCGCGTGATGCCCAGGCGCTTCCGCTACCTTCCCGGCGCTATTGCTCTGCTATTTCTCCGTCACTCCTTCGCCATTCCTTCGCCACTCCCCCGCGACACCTGCGTTTTTTCTTGCCCTTTGCTCTCTCTTGGTTCGCTCTTTGTCCTCTCTTTATCTTCTCTTCGTTCTCCCATCCTTGCGTCGGAGCCACGACTTTTGGGGCGAACACTGACTTCTCTTGTCTGACAATCGAGCGCGTTTGTTCGCCTCAATGATAAAGAATTGGGGCGGCAATCGTGGCCTGCGTTGTTTCGTTTAACGCTAATATCTGTCTATGCTGAATTGCACGCAAGCTCAGTGGCCATGCCGCCTTGTGGCCTACACCCAAAGGATCAGATCCCAAGGTTGTATAGCCCAAGGTATAGCGCTTCAGGGTTTGCTTTTTCACGGGTCTGATCCGATCATTTGTTCACTGAATGACGTTTTGATCGAACGTGTTTGCGTCGCGATGTCTCGCCAGGACATCCGTTCACCAAGCCGGTTGATGGGAAGGTATCGGTGCCCAAGGCGCCGCTGCCCTCGAAAAGAACAATGCCAATAACGCCCCGATGGAGTGCCCTCATGCGCCTACCTCACATCACCAAGTCCCGCCGTCATCTGCTCTCGCTCGCCAGTGTCGCTGCCCTGGCGCCGCTCAGCGCTCAGGTCAGCGCTGAGACCATCACCGTCGCGACCGTCAACAACGCCGACATGGTGGTCATGCAGAGCCTGACCAGCGAATTCGAGAAGGCGCATCCGGACATCACCCTCGACTGGGTGGTTCTGGAAGAGAACGTGCTGCGCCAGCGTCTGACCACCGATGTGGCGACCCAGGGTGGCCAGTTCGACGTCATGACCATCGGCACCTATGAAGTGCCCATCTGGGCCAAGCATGGCTGGCTGACCAAGCTCGACAACCTGCCGGAGGACTATCAGGTCGATGACCTGATCAAGCCGGTGCGTGATGGTCTGAGCGTGACCGAAGGCGAGAAGAAGGGCCTCTACGCGCTGCCGTTCTATGGCGAAAGCTCCATGCTCTACTACCGCAAGGACCTCTTCGAGCAGGCCGGTATCGAGATGCCCGAGCAGCCGACCTGGAGCCAGGTCAATGACTGGGCCGCCAAGCTCAACTCCGCGGATGAAGGCGTCTACGGTATCTGCCTGCGCGGCAAGCCGGGCTGGGGCGAGAACATGGCGGTGCTGGGCACCATGGTCAACAGCTTCGGCGGCCGCTGGTTCAATGAAGAGTGGGAGCCGCAGCTGGATTCCCCGGCCTGGAGCGAGGCCATCAACTTCTACGTCGACATGATGGGCAAGTACGGCCCGCCGGGCGCGACTTCCAACGGCTTCAACGAGAACCTGGCATTGTTCTCCAGCGGCAAGTGCGGCATGTGGGTCGATGCTACCTCGGCGGCCGGCAAGCTCTACAACCCGAAGGAATCTTCCGTGGCCGACAAGCTGGGCTTCGCACCGGCACCGATCGCCAAGACGGAGAAGGGCTCGCATTGGCTGTGGTCCTGGGCGCTGGCGATTCCGGAATCCTCCAAGTCCAAGGATGCCGCCCAGACCTTCATCACCTGGGCCACTTCCCAGGAATACGTGAACCTGGTCGGCGAGCGTGAAGGCTGGGCCAGCATCCCGCCGGGCACCCGTGTCTCCACCTACGAGAACCAGTCCTACAAGGACGCCGCACCCTTCGCCGGCTTCGTGATGGACGCCATCACCAGTGCCGACCCGACTGACCCGACGCTTGAGCCGGTGCCCTATGTCGGCGTGCAGATGGTGACCATTCCGGAATTCCAGTCCATCGGTACCCAGGTGGGTCAGATGATCGCCGCGGCGCTGGCCGGCCAGATGTCGGTCGAGCAGGCACTGTCCTCCGCCCAGCGTTCCACCGAGCGCACCATGCGCCAGTCGGGTTACTGATCTGATCCAACCGGTCTGATCCCAACCGATCTGATCTGAACGTTGCAACGGCCTCCCGCCTTGCCTTGAGCCTCAATCGAAATTGACTCGAAGCACGGCGGGAGCCCCGTCCGGCACCCGCGGTACCCCCTTCCTCTCGAGATTCCTGCAACGCCCTCGCGGCGTGGCACGGGGAGCCTCGGCCTGAAGCCCACCGCATTGCCTGACTTCCTCACCGTATCGAAGGACTCACCATGCGCACGAGAGCATCCGGACGCACCGTCGGGGGATTGCGAACCCTGTCGCTGCAAGCCCCAGCCGTAAGCCTGTTGTTGATGTGGATGCTGGTACCACTGGTCATGACCCTGTGGTTCTCCTTCCAGCGTTACAACCTGATGATGCCGTCGGTGTCCGGCTTTGCCGGCGTCGACAACTATTACTACCTGCTGACCGACCCGTCCCTGTGGACCGCCATGGGCAACACCTTGCTGCTGGTGGGCTGGGTGCTGGTCGCCACCGTGGTCGGCGGCACGCTGCTGGCGGTATTGCTGCAGCAGGAATTCTTCGGCCGCGGCGTCGCGCGCCTGTTCGTGATCGCGCCATTCTTCATCATGCCCACCGTGAGTGCCCTGGTGTGGAAGAACATGATGATGCACCCGGTCAACGGCATTCTCGCCTGGGTCGCCGGGCTGTTCGGTCTGCCGGCCATCGACTGGTTCGCCAGCCTGCCGCTGACCTCCATCGTGATCATCGTCACCTGGCAGTGGCTGCCGTTCGCGGTGTTGATCCTGCTGACTGCCATCCAGTCACTCGATGACGACCAGGTCGAGGCGGCGCGCATGGACGGGGCAGGGCCGGTGGCAATCTTCTTCTACATCACCCTGCCGCACCTCAAGCGTGCCATCAGCGTGGTGGTGATGATCGAGATGATCTTCCTGCTGACCATCTTCGCCGAGATCTTCGTCACCACCTCCGGTGGCCCGGGGCTTGCCTCGACCAACCTGGCGTACCTGATCTACATCCGCGCCCTGCTGGACTTCGATGTGGGTGGTGCCTCCGCCGGTGGCGTGATCGCCATCATCCTGGCCAATATCGTGGCCTTCTTCCTGGTGCGTACCGTCGCCAAGAATCTCGAGAACTGATGACAAGCGCTCAGCACAGGGAGACTTAATGATGTCGACTTCAACTTCCAATTCCGTGGCCGCCGCCAGCGCTGCCGTCAGCGCCAGTCGCGCGCGCCGCAGCGTGATCAACAAGAAGCTTGTCCTGACCCTGGTGGCCTGGACCATCGCGCTGGTGATGTTCTTCCCGATCTTCTGGATGATCCTCACCAGCTTCAAGACCGAGGCCGAGGCGATCGCCACGCCGCCGAGCCTATTCTTCACGCCCAGCGTCGAGGGCTATATCGAGATCCAGGCACGTGCGGACTACTTCAAGTACGCCCTCAACAGTGTGGTGATCTCGCTCGGGGCAACGCTGCTGGCGCTGCTGATCGCGATTCCGTCCGCCTACTCGATGGCCTTCCTGCCCACCAAGCGCACCCAGGGGACACTGCTGTGGATGCTGTCGACCAAGATGCTGCCGTCCGTGGGCGTGCTGCTGCCGGTCTACCTGATCTTCCGCGATCTGGGCCTGCTGGATAGCCGCACCGGCCTGATCATCATCTACATGCTGATGAACCTGCCGATCGTGGTCTGGATGCTCTACACCTTCTTCAAGGACATTCCCAAGGACATCCTCGAAGCCGGTCGCATGGATGGCGCCAGCACCCTGCAGGAGATCTTCCACCTGCTGCTGCCGCTGACCCTGCCGGGCATCGCTTCCACCGGTCTGCTGTGCGTGATCCTGAGCTGGAACGAGGCGTTCTGGAGCCTGAACCTGACCACCTCCAACGCCGCACCGCTGACCGCCTACATCGCGTCCTTCTCCAGTCCTGAGGGGCTGTTCTGGGCCAAGCTTTCCGCGGCTTCCACGCTCGCCATCGCGCCGATCCTGATCTTCGGCTGGATGACCCAGAAGCAGATGGTACGCGGCCTGACCTTCGGCGCCGTCAAGTAACCCGCGCCAGTCAGAGACACGCAAGACGCGTCAGCCACAGAGAGGTACGCCGCCTGCGCCACATTGGCTGATGAACATTGCCTGATGAACATTGACTGATAGCAGATCAGCGCAGGCGGCCGAGAGCCACACGCATGTTGCACCCTTGCCATGCCACCCAAATTTGCCATCACCTGCCCTCGGGCAGGTGCGGATAAGGAAACTTCCCATGTCCACACTCACGCTCAAGAACATCGTCAAGGAATTCACCTCTGGCAGCGGCGCCAGCGCCTCCACCACCCAGGTCATCAAGGGAGTCGATCTGGAAGTGAAGGACCAGGAATTCGTGGTCTTCGTCGGCCCGTCCGGTTGCGGCAAGTCCACGCTGATGCGCATGATCGCCGGTCTCGAGAACGCGACCTCCGGTGACATCCTGATCGATGGCAAGCGTATGAACGATATCGGCCCGGCCGAGCGCGGCCTGGCGATGGTGTTCCAGAGCTACGCGCTCTATCCGCACATGACGGTGGGCGAGAACATGGGCTTCAGCCTCAAGCTCGCCGGCGTCTCCAAGGAAGAGCGTGCCGAGAAGGTCAACGCCGCCGCCGAGGTGCTGCAGCTCGGGCCGCTGCTGGACCGCAAGCCCAAGGCACTCTCCGGTGGTCAGCGCCAGCGTGTCGCCATCGGTCGCGCCATCGTGCGCAACCCGAGCATCTTCCTGTTCGATGAGCCGCTCTCCAACCTGGATGCCGCGCTGCGTGTGCAGATGCGCATCGAGCTGGCGCGCCTGCATGCCGAGCTCAAGGCGACCATGATCTACGTGACCCACGACCAGGTCGAAGCCATGACCATGGCCGACAAGATCGTCGTGCTGCAGGGCGGCGTGGTCGAGCAGGTCGGCTCGCCGATGGAGCTCTACCATCACCCGCGCAACCGCTTCGTGGCCGGTTTCATCGGCTCGCCGAAGATGAATTTCCTCGACATCACCGTCACTGGCGTGGCCGGCGAGGGTGTCACGGTGCGCCTGCCCGACGGCAGCGAGCGCCTGATTCCGGTGGCGAGCCAGACCGAAGATGGCGCCTCGGTCATCGTCGGCGACAGCCTGACGCTGGGCGTGCGCCCCGAGCACCTGATGCTGGACGCGCAAGGCCCGTTCAGCGGCCAGGTTCAGGTCATCGAGCGTCTGGGCGGGGTGACCTCCCTGTACCTGGCGACTCCGGATGGTTCCGGCGATGCGCCGATCGGCGGCCTCAAGTCCGACGAGCAGTCCGACAGCGGCTGGATCCTGATGGCGGATGGCGACGTCAACAGCCGCGTGGGTGACAGCATCCGCTACGGCTTCGATACCGAGCGTGCGCACCTCTTCACCCGTGAAGGGCTGGCGCTGCAGAATCTCAACCGTCACCCGCTGACCAGCCTGACGCGTCAGGACAATTCCCTGTCCAGTGCCAGCGCCGCACAGGAAGCCCGCGCATGAATCGGGCAGCCGCGAATCGGGAAGCCAGAGAGGATGATGAGATGAGTACACCCTTGCAGCAGGTGATCTTCGATTGTGACGGCGTGCTGGTGGACAGCGAAGTGCTGGCCGAGGAGGAGCTGTCGCGTCAGCTGGGTGAATGGCTGCCGGACCTCGACACCGAGGCTGAGCTGCGCGCGGCGCTGGGCATGACCACCGAGGCCATCCTTGGCCATCTGGAGGCCATGAGCGCTCACACCCTGCCGCCGCAGGCGATGGAGCGCATCGACCACGCCATCGAGTCACGTCTGGCGAAGGAACTTGCGCCCATCACCGGCATGGCGGAACTGCTTGGCGGACTGTTGGCCGATGGCGTGGCCGTGGCGATCGTCTCCAACAGTGCCGAGCGGCGGGTGCGCGCCTCGCTGGCCGCCACCGGTCTGGATCGCTGGCTGGGCTCGGTGCCGCTCTTCACGGCCGAGCAGGTCGCGCGACCCAAGCCCGCGCCGGACGTCTATCAGCTGGCGCTGCGTCAGCTGGGGCGCGATGTCCAGCAGTGCGTGGTGATCGAGGATAGCCTCGCCGGCGTCAGCGCGGCGGTCGCGGCCGGTCTGCGCGTGATCGGCTTCACCGGCGCCGGGCATATTCCGCCGGGCCACGCCCAGCGTCAGCTGGAGGCGGGTGCCTGGCAGAGCCGTGCGAGCATGGAGGAGGTCAGTGGTCTGATCAGTCAGCTGCGTATCGGTCAGGCCAGCGACCTGAGCGCCACATGAGCACCGTCAGGGGGTGACAACATGCAGACGCTATCCGAGTCGGCCAATAATAGTGAGCCGTTGACCTCGCCGCGCAGCGCCCGACTCGCCGGCAAGGTGGCGGTGGTCACCGGCGCTGCGGGCGGTATCGGCCTGGCCATCGCCACTCGCTATGTCGCCGAAGGCGCCTATGTGGCGCTGGCGGACATCAACGGCGAGGCGGCGGAGCGCGCCGCCCAGCAGCTGCGCGAGCAGGCCGGGCCACAGGCACGCGTCCTGGCGGTGACGCTGGACGTGACGTCGAGCGTCTCGCGTCAGAGCATGCTGGAATGCGTGCAGGCACAATTGGGGCCGATCGATATTCTGGTCAACAATGCCGCCGTCTTCGCCATGGCGCCGGTGCTGGAGGTCAGCGAGGGCATGCTGCGCCACCAGCTGGCGGTCAATGTCGAGGGGCTGTTCTTCACTCTGCAGGCGGTGGCCAGAACGATGGTCGAGCGCGGGCAGGGCGGCAAGATCATCAACATGGCCTCGCAGGCCGGACGACGCGGCGAGGCGCTGGTCAGCGCCTATTGTGCCTCCAAGGCTGCCGTGATCAGCCTGACCCAGTCCTGCGGGCTTGATCTCATCCGCCATGGCATCAATGTCAATGGCATCGCGCCGGGCGTGGTCGACACGCCGATGTGGGATCAGGTCGATGCGCTGTTCGCCCATCATGAACAGCGCCCGCTGGGCGAGAAGAAACGTCTGGTCGGTGAGGCGGTACCCTATGGACGCATGGGGCTTCCGGATGACCACGCCGGCGCCGCGGTATTTCTGGCCTGTGAAGACAGCGATTTCGTCGTCGCCCAGACACTCAATGTCGACGGTGGCAACTGGATGAGCTAAGGATGAGAGACACCTTCCGTCCCGCTGCAAGGGTGCGCATCCATGAATGAGGTAGTCACGTGACATCTTTACCCGATTCTCGCCTGGCCCACATGTCGCCCTCGTTGGACGACATGGCCAGCCGTGTGCTGGCGGAGCACGCCTCCAGTCAGCGCACACGTACCATCGTGGCCCTCGCCGGCCCGCCGGCGGCTGGCAAGTCGACGTTGTCGGAATCCCTGTGCGAGACCCTCAATGCGCTGGAACCCGGCATCGCCGTGGTGGTGCCGATGGATGGCTATCACTACGACAACGCCGTGCTGGCGCCGCAGGGCCTGCTCTACGTCAAGGGCGCACCGGAGACCTTCGATGCGCGCGGGCTCTATCATGATCTCGTCAGGGTGCGCGCCGATGATGGCCCGGTCGCCGTGCCGGTCTTCGATCGTCCGCTGGACCTGGCGCGTGCCGGTGGCCGCGTGGTCGAGACCCACCATCGCATCGTGCTGGTCGAGGGCAACTATCTGCTGCTGCGCCACGCGCCCTGGGACGCGCTGCTCGGCTTGTTCGACATCAGCATCTTTCTGGATATCGAGGATGAGGTGCTGGTGCCGCGTCTGTTGCATCGCTGGCGCGAGATGGGCCAGGATGCCCGCGGTGCCCACGAGCGCACCCATCACAAGGACATGCTCAACGCGCACCTGATCAAGCAGGACTCGCTCAACGCTGACTGGCGTTGGCGCCTCGCGAATGCCCCCATCGGCCCCGATGGGGAAGACAGCTGAATGACGGATGGCAGGGAGAGCCCCATGTGGGTAGGCGTTGATTGTGGGACTCAGAGTACCAAGGTGGTGATCGTCGATCCGGCCTGCGGCAGCATCGTGGCCCAGGGCCAGCGCAGTCATGCGCTGCAGGAAGGTGCCAACGGACGCCGCGAGCAGGATCCGCAGGACTGGGTGGCGGCGCTTGAGGGCGCCTTCGCTGATGCACTGGCCGACTCGCGGCTGGACCCGCAGCGCATCGCGGCGATCGGAGTGTCCGGTCAGCAGCATGGCATGGTGGTGCTGGATGCGGCCGGTGTGCCGCTCCATCCGGCCAAGCTGTGGTGTGACACCGAGACCAGCGAGCACAATGCCGCACTGATCGCGGCGCTGGGAGGTGAGGCGGGCTGTCTGGAGACGCTCGGCCTGGTGCTGCAGACCGGTTACACCGCCTCCAAGCTCGCCTGGCTGCGTGAGCAGCATCCCGAGCGCTACCAGCGCATCGCCAGCATCCTGCTGCCGCATGACTATCTCAACTTCTGGCTGACCGGCGAGCGCGTCGCCGAATACGGCGATGCCTCGGGCACCGGCTATTTCGATACGCGGCGGCGCTGCTGGCATCAGGATGTCTTCGCGCAGATTGCCCCGGAGCTTGACGCCCGGCGCGTGCTGCCCCGATTGATCGAATCCCACGAGCCGGCCGGGCGCATTCGCCCCGAGATCGCCGCGCGCTTCGGGCTGCGTGACGACGTCATCGTCTCCAGCGGCGGCGGCGACAACATGATGAGTGCCATTGGCACCGGCAACATTGCCCCGGGGCGGGTGACGCTCAGCATGGGCACCTCCGGCACGGTATGCGCCTGGTCGGCGGACTATCCGGCCGACTGCGACCCTCAGGTGGCCAGTTTCAGCGCCAGCGATGGTGGCTGGCTGCCGCTGGTGTGCACCATGAATGTGACATCGGCGACCACGCGGGTACGCGAGATGTTCGGCTTCGATATCGCCACCTTCTCCGCCCAGGTGGCAAGCGCCCCGCGCGGGGCCGAGGGCGTGCAGGTGCTGCCGTTCTTCAATGGCGAACGCGTACCGATGCTGCCGCGTGCCCAGGCCAGTTTCCATGGGCTGGACAGTCGCAATGCCACCCCGGCCAACCTGTGTCGCGCGACCATGGAAGGCGCAAGTTACGGCCTGCGCTACGCACTGGAGTGCATGGGGCCGCTGGGCAGTGAGGCGCGCCAGATCCGTCTGGTGGGCGGTGGCGCCAAAAGTCCGCTGTGGCGTCAGATGCTGGCGGACATTCTCGGCCTCGAAGTGGTCTGCCCGCAGGTGACCGAGGCCGCCGCCCTGGGCGCCGCGATTCAGGCGGGCTGGTGTCTGGGACAGTCAGGCGCAGATGGACAGGGTCGCCACGGCGAGACGCTTGAGCAACTGTGTGAGCGGCTGGTCGCGCTGGATGACGCGACACTCGCCCAGCCTCAGGCCGAAGGCGTGGCCGCCTACCGCAAGGGCTACGCCGATTACCGCGCGCTGCTGGCCAGCGAGCACGGCATTGCCGCCGGCGGCTGAGCACGTTGTCAGAGCTCGTTGTCAGAGCTCATTGTCAGAGCGTGGCGGCTGAGCTCAATACATCAGCACGTCACGCCAAATACATCGCCCCCGTCGAGTCTCACTCGGCGGGGGCGATGTGGTTCACGCGCTTCACTGCATCAGTTGCAGCTCAGGCACGAGCTCAGGCATTGGACGAGCGTGCCCACAGATTGACGCCGCCATCGACGGCGTAGCGATCGATCTCGTCGAGCTCGGCCTGGGTGAAGTCGAGATGGTCCAGCGCCTTGACGCAATCGCTGACCTGCTCCGGACGGCTGGCACCGATCAGTGCGGTGGTGACGCGGTTGCCACGCAGCGCCCAGGCGAGGGCCATCTGGGCCAGCGACTGGCCACGGCGCTCGGCGATGGCGTTGAGGGCGCGCACCCGCTCCAGATTGTCCTCGGTGAGGTGGTCTTCCTTGATCGCTCCGCCGCGTGCCAGACGGCTATCCTGTGGCACGCCGCCCAGATACTTGTTGGTCAGCACGCCCTGGGCCAGCGGCGAGAACACGATGGAGCCGATGCCCTCGTCATCGAGGGTGTCGAGCAGGCCGTCTTCCTCGATCCAGCGATTGATCATCGAATAGCTGGGCTGATGGATGATGCACGGCGTGCCCAGTTCGCGCAGGATGGCGGCGGCTTCGCGGGTGCGTTGGGCATTGTAGGAGGAGATGCCTGCATAGAGCGCCTTGCCGGAGCGCACGGCACTGTCAAGCGCGCCCATCGTCTCTTCCAGCGGCGTGTCCGGATCGAAGCGGTGTGAATAGAAGATGTCGACGTAATCGAGGTCCATGCGCTTGAGGCTCTGATCCAGGCTCGAGAGCAGGTACTTGCGGCTGCCCCATTCGCCGTAGGGGCCAGGCCACATGTGATAGCCCGCCTTGGTGGAAATCACCATCTCATCGCGGTAGCCGGCGAAGTCGCGCTTGAGCATGCGACCGAACATTTCCTCGGCGCTGCCCGGCGGCGGCCCGTAATTGTTGGCCAGGTCGAAGTGGGTGATGCCCAGATCGAAGGCGGTCTGGCAGATGGCGCGCGCATTGTCTTCGTGGGCGTTGTTGCCGAAGTTGTGCCAGAGCCCCAGTGACAGGCGGGGCAGTTTGAGGCCGCTCTTGCCGCAGCGCTGGTAGTGCATGCGTTCGTAGCGATCTTCAGCCGGGGTATAGCGCATGGCGGAGTCCTTTCACGAGTGGAGGCGTCGATGTCTCACAGGGATGAGGTGACATCGAATGACGCCTTCAGTCTAGGTCGCGTCTGCAGGTCTGATAAGCACATGCGAACGAATAGATTGTTCGCCAGAACGTACAATGCTGTGGCAGTCTCGTTCACTGAAATCCCGGATGGCTGGCGTGAGGAGCAGGCAGGATGCGGCATCACAAGCAGGTGGAGCGACTGATGTTGTTCGCTCAGGTGGCGGAAACCCTCAGCTTCACCCGGGCGGCCAAGGCGCTGGGCGTGTCGCGTGCTCATCTTTCCGAGCAGGTGCGGCGGCTGGAGCAGGACATCGGAGCGCCCTTGCTGATCCGCACCACACGGGCGGTACGCCTCACCGAGGAGGGCGAGCGCATTCGCCAGCGCATGCAGTCGGTACATGGCGAACTGCTGGCACTGGAGCGCGAGCTTGAACACGACCTGAAGCAGACGAGTGAGTCGGAGCGTCAGGGCTACAGCGGGGTGTTGCGCATCACGGCGCCGGTACTGTTCGCCGAGCGTTATCTGATCGAGGTCTGCAATGCCTTCCAGGCGCGCCATCCGGCGGTCGAGCTGCGTCTGGACGTCAGTTACGAGAGTCATGACCTGACCCGCGAGCCATTTGATGTGGCATTTCGCGCCACGCGCACGCCACCGGACAACATGATCGCGCGTCGCCTGCTCGATTACGTCCACTGCTGCTGCGCGTCGCCCGAGTACCTTGCCGCGCATGGCACGCCGCACACGGCCGCGGCACTTGGTGATCATCGCTGCCACGTCTGGTCGGGGCAGTCCGGCTGGCCGCTGGCCAGTGGTGAAGTCAGTCTCGCGGGGGGATTGGCCATCAATGATCACCGCCTGCTCAAGCAGCAGGCGCTGGGTCATGCCGGCATCATTCGGGTCGCCCATTACCTGGTCGACCGTGAGCTGGCCGAGGGCCGTCTGGTGCGTCTGCTGGCGCACGAGGAGGGCGAGCCCAACAGCATCTACATGCTCTATCCCCAGCGCCTGCCGCAGTCGGGCAAGCTGCGCGCCTTCATGGCGGCGGTGGAAGCCGCCATGCCGCCTCGCGGTGCGTGAACGAAAGACACAGACGCAAGAGTGGCGTATGCAAAAAGACCGCCGTGCCCTGATGGACGCGGCGGTCTTTTTATTTGCCTCTTTATCCAGGCTGGCGGGGCCTCAGAGGCCCAGCGCGGCGACCCCGGCCTTGGCGATCTGGGCATCCTGCTCCGGCTTGACGCCGGACACGCCGATGCTGCCGGCGATCTGGCCTTCGACCATCACCGGCACGCCGCCGCCCAGCATGCCTTCAAGTTGCGGCGCTGACAGGAAGGCGGTGCGTCCGCCGTTGATGGAGTCCTCGAACAGCTGGGTCTCGCGGCGACCCAGGGCGGCGCTCTTGGCCTTCTCCTGGGCGAAGTAGCCGGTCATCGCCGGGGTGTCGTCGAGGCGACGCAGACCCAGCGGGTGGCCGCCATCGTCGGCAACGGCGATGGAGACGGCCCAGCCATTGGCCTCGGCTTCCTTCTGGGCGGCGTCCAGCATCTGATTGACGTCAGCGAGGGTCAGTACGTGGCGAGTGATCATCGGGCTTCCTTGGCAGTGGTGAGGTGAAAGAGATAGTGAAACAGATAGTGAAACAGATACTGAAACAGATAGTGACGCTTCATTTCTGCGGGAGCGTCTCGGGCAGGGCGTCATCCACCAGTTCGATCCAGTGACTCACCGGCGTGCGTCCGGCGCTCGAGAGATGCGTCTGACAGCCGATGTTGGCGGTGGCGATGCGCGCAGGCCCGTTGGCCTCCAGCGCCTCAAGCTTGCGGTCTCGCAGCTGGCGTGACAACTCCGGTTGCGTGATCGAGTAGGTGCCGGCGGACCCGCAGCACAGATGGCCCTCCATGACAGGCGCCAGTGTAAAGCCCAGTTGCGACAGGATCTTCTCCACCTCGCCGCCCAGTCCCTGGGCATGTTGCAGGGTGCAGGGACAATGGAAGGCCAGCGGCTGTTGGTCGGGCGCGGCCGCGAGACTCTTTCGATCATCGCGGGCGATCTCCTCGCCGAGTACCTCGACGATATCGCGGGCCAGGGCGCTTACGCGTGCGGCGCGCTCAGCATAGTCCGGGTCATCGGCCAGCATCTCGCCATATTCCTTGACGAAGGCCCCGCAGCCACTGGCGGTCTGCACGATCGCTTCCGCACCGGCCTCGATGGCCGGCCACCAGGCATCGATGTTGGCACGCATGCGCGCGCGACCGGCCTGCTGGGCGTTGAGGTGATAGTCGATGGCACCGCAGCAGCCGGCCTCGTGGATCGGCGTGACGCCGATGCCGAAGCGCGCCAGCACGCGGGCGGTGGCGGCATTGATGTTGGGGGCCAGGCCCGGTTGCACGCAGCCCTCCAGCATCAGCACCTGGCGAGACAGCAACTGATCAGAAGGCGTCGCGGTGACGGGCGCAGCTGGGTGCTCGGCTTGACGGTCGCGCTCGCGGGCCAGCGGGATCTTGTCGGCCAGCGCGCCAGGCGCGAGGGGGCGAAAGCGCACGCCAAGTGCCAGCAAGGCCTTGAAGCGCGCGGGTTCGACCAGCGCATGGCGCAGGCCACTGCGCAGCAGGCGCTCTCGCCACGGGCGGCCGACGCGACGCTCCAGTTCCTGACGCCCGATATCGAGCAGGGTGTGATATTGCACGCCCGACGGGCAGGTGGTCTCGCAGCTGCGACAGCTCAGGCAGCGATCCAGATGCCGCTGGGTCTCGCGGGTGATCTCGCTGGCCTGCTGGCGGGTGCTTGAGTCCTGGCTCTCGGGGTCGCTCTCCAGCAGCTGCTTGATCAGATAGATGCGCCCGCGCGGCCCGTCGCGCTCATCGCCCAGCAGCTGATAGGTGGGGCAGGTGGCATTGCAGAAGCCGCAATGCACGCAGCTGCGCAGGACCTTGTCGGCCCGCTGGATATGCGGTCTGGCAAGCGCGGCGTCACTGAAGTGGGTCTGCATTCAGGTGCGTCTCCTGTCGTGGCGTGAGTCACATCTCGGCATACAGGCGACCGGGATTGAGGATGCCGTGGGGGTCCAGCTGCTGCTTGAGCTGAAGGTGATAGCGGGCATTGGGGGCGGCCAGCGGCATCAGCGGGCTGTCCTCGGCGGCGACGGTGCCCGGGGTATAGCAGATGGCATGGCCGCCCAGCCGACTGGCCAGCGCGCGGATGCGCTGGGCCGGGGCATCGCTTGCAAGCCAGCGCTGTGCACCCGCCCAGTCACACAGCAGGTCGGCATCCCCCACAGGGCCCAGCAGTTCGCTGACGGCGGCTTGCCACTCGAGGTGGTCCAGCGCCAACGGCAGCGACAGTCGCCACAGTGCCTGATGCGGTGCGCGCGCGCTGAAGAAGGGCAGGCGCTGCTCACGCAGCTCAGTCCAGTGCGCCGTCGCCTGATCCGCCGTCAGGGCCTCGCCGCCCAGCTGCTCGCACCCGGCCTGGACCGACCGCTCGCCTCCTTCCAGACGCAGGGTGAGGCGGCCGTCATGCCAGCTGGTCGCCGTGATCGGCAGCGGCGTGCGGCCCCAAGCATTCAGGTGAGACAGCGCCTCGGCGAGGCTGATTTCCAGACACAGCGATTCGCTTGCCACCGGGCGCGGCATCACCTTGAGCGAGACTTCACTGATCACGCCCAGCGTGCCCTGGGCGCCGCACATCAGGCGCGACAGGTCATAGCCCGCCACGTTCTTCATCACTTCACCACCGAAACGCAGCGCCTTGCCGTCGGCGCTGATGATGCGCGTGCCCAGCACCAGGTCGCGCAGGCTGCCGCTCCAGGGGCGGCGTGGGCCGCTGAGCCCCGAGGCGAGAGTGCCGCCGACGGTCGCCGCGGGCCCGAAGTGGGGTGGCTCGCAGCTCAGGTGCTGACCTTGCTCGGCGAGCACGGCCTCCAGCGTCGCCAGCGGGGTGCCGGCGCGCACCGAGACCATCAGCTCCACCGGGTCGTAGTGGGTGATGCCATGATGCGCGCGCATGTCGAGCACTTCCTCGGCGGCCACTTCACGGCCTAGAAAGGCCTTGCTGCCACTGCCGGCGATGCGCAACGGGCGTCTCGCCTCATGGGCGGCGCGGACCTGTGCGCGGAGTGCCTCGCTGGCATCCTGCTGCTGCGGGGGCTGGCTGGCGGCAGGCGTAGCGCACTCGGCATGGCTTGGCACCTGATCCTGGAGCGAATCATCTGGCTCTGGCATGGCATGTCTCTATTAAAGTGGCGATGAAGTGGTGAACGTCAGGTAGCGAAAGGTCAGGCGGCAGCGGATTCGAGAGCTGTCCATGACAGAGAAACCGTCCAGCCACGCGGCGTCTGTCTAGAAACGCGGCAGATCGGGGTGCGGCAACTGGTTGTCATGCACGTGCATGGCACCGAATTCGGCGCAGCGCGCCAGCGTCGGGATGTTCTTGCCGGGGTTGAGCAGGCCAGCGGGGTCGAAGGCGGCCTTCACGGCATGGAAGACGCTGATCTCCTCGTGGTTGAACTGGGCACACATCTGATTGATCTTCTCGCGGCCCACGCCATGTTCGCCGGTGATGCTGCCGCCGGCGGCCACGCACAGTTCGAGAATCTTGCCGCCGACCTCCTCGGCCAGTTCCAGCTCGCCGGGCTGGTTGGCATCGAACAGGATCAGCGGGTGCATGTTGCCGTCACCGGCATGGAAGACATTGGCCACCGCGAGCCCCGATTGGCGCGAGAGCTCCGCGATGCCGTTCAGCACGGCGGGCAGCTCGCGACGCGGAATGGTGCCATCCATGCAGTAGTAGTCCGGCGACATGCGACCCACGGCGGGGAAGGCATTCTTGCGCCCGGCCCAGAAGCGCGCGCGCTCGGCCTCGTCCTGTGCCTGGCGGATCTCGGTGGCGCCGGCGCGCTCCAGCACCTCACGGACTCGCGCGCAGTCATCGACGACATCGGCCTCGGCGCCGTCCAGCTCGCAGAGCAGAATGGCGGCGGCCTCGACCGGGTAGCCCGCGTGGATGAAGTCCTCGGCGGCGCGGATCGCCAGGTTGTCCATCATCTCGAGCCCGCCGGGGATGATGCCGCAGGCGATGATGTCGCCCACCGCGCGGCCGGCCTTGTCGATATCGGCGAAGCTCGCCATCAGCACCTTGGCGGTCTCGGGCCTGGGCAGCAGGCGCACCGTGACTTCCGTGACCACCCCCAGCATGCCTTCGGAGCCGGTCATCAGCGCCAGCATGTCCAGCCCGGGCGAGTCGAGGCTGTCGGCGCCGATCGTCATCGCCTCGCCTTCGATGGTCAGCATCTCGAGCTTGAGCAGGTTGTGAACGGTCAGGCCGTACTTGAGGCAGTGCACGCCACCGGCATTCTCGGCCACGTTGCCGCCGATGGAGCAGGCGATCTGCGAGGAGGGGTCCGGCGCGTAGTAGAGCCCGAAGGGCGCGGCGGCCTCGGAAATGGCGAGATTGCGCACCCCGGGCTGCAGGCGTGCGGTGCGGGCGTCAGGGTCGATCTCGAGAATCCGTGCCATGCGCGACATCACCAGCAGCACGCCTTGCGCCAGCGGCAAGGCACCGCCGGATAGCCCGGTGCCGGCGCCACGAGTCACCACCGGCACGCCCAGCGCATGACATTCACGCAGCAGGGCGGCGACCTGCTCGACCCGCTCCGGCAGGGCGACCAGCATCGGCATGACGCGATAGGCGGACAGGCCATCACATTCGAAGGGGTGCAGGTCCTCCTCGCGGTGCAGCAGCGTCAGGTCCGGCAGCAGGGTGGTGAGATGCGCCAGCACCTGACCCTTGTCGTGCTGGGCCAGCGGTCCATCCAGCGTCGGGTCATAGAGGATATTCATGCACTGCCTCCCGGAGGTTGGGGTCTGCGCGGCTGCTTTCTGTCGTTGCTGTCTGTCGTTACTGTCGGCTGGTGCGGGGTTCGAGCGAGTCGCCTGTCGATTCCGCCGCACCTGATCTGCACACAATCTGGCCTGCCTCCCCGGCCTTGTCCATGCTTCACATCAGTGGTCTGACCAGACATTCGTCTAGTGTTTGCGCAAGGAAAACCACGCTTTACTGGCCTCACGTCCGCTGCCATCAGGCGGCTTTGCGTCACTCGATCGACAGGTCTGACCAGTCGGAAATCTCCAGGCGCTGCCAGCGGGTTGATCAAGTGCCACGAGCGGGTTGATCAAGGCCCAGCACACAAAGGTCGAGCAAAAGGGGAGGGGCAGGATGCTGCGAACCATCGCCGAGTCAGGAGCTGACCCCCGCGCTGCGGATCAGGCCGCGGCGCGTCTGGAGCAATTGATTCTGGACGGCGTGCTCAAGCCCGGGCAGATGATCCCCTCGGAGCGCCGGCTATGTGAGCGGCTGGGTATCTCGCGGGCCTCGCTGCGCGAAGGGCTCAGGCTGTTGCGTGGCAAGGGCATCATCGAGACGCGTCATGGCAAGGGCTCGAGCGTCGCGGCGCTGTTGCCGAGCGGCGATATCAGCCCGCTGATGCACCTGTTTCGAGATCAGCCGCGCACCCTGTATGACCTGCTGGAAGTGCGGGCTTTGCTGGAAGGGCAGTCGGCGCGACTGGCCGCCCAGCGCGGCACGCCGGCGGATAGAGTGTTGATCCGGCGTCATTACGAGGCGATGGCGGCCTGCGTGCGCGAGTATCCGCCCGACTTCGCGTCCTCAGCGCCGGGCGATGAGGCGCTGCCGGATGCCCAGCAGCTGGCGCGTCACGACCACGCCTTCCACCACGCCATCTGTGAGGCGTCCCACAATCCGGTGCTGGTGCATACGCTCAAGGGCATCAATGACCTGCTGCTCAGCTCGGTGTTCGCCTCGCTGCGCAATCTCTACCATCGCCCGATTCCCCGCGGCCAGATCAATGCCCAGCACACGGCCATCTACCGCGCGGTGATGGACCAGCAGCCGGAGGCGGCAGAGAAGGCGGCGCTGGAGCATCTGCACAGCATTCGCGACAACCTGCGCGAGCTGGAGGCGGAGGACGAGCGGCTGGTGCGCTCGGCCATGCGGCTGGAAGGCTTCGAGTAGCGCGTCAGGGTTCTGGCTCAGGCGGACAAGCAGGCTGGCAAGCGGGGCGGACTCAAGGCAAAGTGGGCAGCTCATCGCCCAGGACAACGTGCTGCCTTCATGTGGAAACTCTCTTCCGCGAGTGATTGGCTCGACCGCCTCAATCACTCCCGCCACGCCATGCTGTGGCTGTTCATCGCCTCGATGCTGGAAACCCTGCTGATCCCGATTCCCATCGAGGTCGTTCTGATCCCGTGGATGCTGCGCCACCCCGAGCGCCGCTGGCGCGTGGCCGCGGTGGCACTCGCCGGCAACCTGACCGCGGCATTGCTGGGCTTCTATTTGGGAGCCTACGCGCTGGCGGCGTGGGGCGATGGGTTGATCGGCTTCTTTGGCGGGCAGCAGGCCTTCGAATCCTTCCAGCAGCGCTTCAGCGAGCAGGGCTTCCTTGCCATCATGCTGATCGGCATCGTGCCGATTCCCTTCCAGAGCGCCATGCTGGTCGCCGGTGCCAGCGGCTATCCGGTCGCGTTGTTCCTGCTGGCGGCGCTGATCGGGCGCGGGGTGCGCTATTTCGGGCTGGCAGCCCTGGTGGCACTGGTCGAGGATCAGGCACTGGCGCTCTGGCAGCGCTACTCGCGCCCGCTGGGAGTGATCGGGCTGGCGCTGACCGGCGTGTGGTTGTGGCAGGCCTTCATCGCCTGATCGCTCACTCTTGCCGGCTTGCGCTGACCTGCGACAGCAACGCCTTGCCGCGCTGATAGTCGGCCTGCCAGATCGCCTCGGGCACCATGCTGCCGCCGGTGGCCCAGACGACATGGGTGGTATTGGCCTGCACCTCGCCGTCATCCAGCCCGTTGGCCGCCCGCCAGGCGTGCCACTCGGGGGCATCATTGCGCAGTACGTGGCGGATACCGGGCACGCCGGCCAGCGCGGACGGTTCAAGCATGAGGCCTTCGCTGTCATATGCCAGCGCGAGCAGTTCGAGCAGATGCTCATCGCGCACGGTATGGATGCCGCTGAGCAAGGGGGCCATCACGCGCCCGACGAAGGCCGAGGCGCGACCCACCGCCAGGCCATCGGCGCAGGTGCGATTGTCCAGCCCGATATCCTCCACCGCGATGCCGTCATGTTCGCCGGTCAACATGCCCAGCAGCATGCAGGGGGAGCTGACCGGTTCAGCGAAGAAGCAGTGCACGGCGTCACCGAAGACCTGCTTGAGGCCGTAGGCCACGCCACCCGGTCCGCCGCCGACGCCACAGGGCAGATAGACGCAGAGCGGGTGGCGGGCATCCACCGGGATGCCCTGCGCCGAGAGCTGCTCCGCGAGGCGGCTGGCCGCCGTGGCGTAGCCCACGAACAGATCCCGCGAGCTTTCATCATCGATGAAGTGGGCGTTGGGCTGCTGCGCTTCCTGGCGCCCCGCGGCGACGGCCTTGCCGTAATCCCCGCTGTGCTCCACGACCTCCGCGCCCCGGGCGCGCAGCAGGTCCTTCTTCCATTGCTTGGCATCCGCCGACATGTGCACGGTGACGCGAAAGCCGAGCCGCGCGCTCATGATGCCGATGCTGAGCCCCAGATTGCCGGTGGAGCCCACCACGACCTGTTGGCCGGCCAGCAGGTCTCGTATCTCATCACGCTGGAAGGCGCGGTAGTCGTCTTCCTGATGCAGCAGCCCTGCGTCAATGGCGAGACGCTCGGCATGCTTGAGCACTTCATGGATGCCGCCGCGCGCCTTGATCGAACCCGAGATGGGCAGGGCGTTGTCACACTTGATCATCAGGCGGCCGGGCAGCGGGGATTCGGTTGCGCTGAGAGGAGATGCGGTCGAGGCTATGCCGCTCAGCGCCTGCTGCAAGCCGGGCGTTGCCACCAGCGGTGATTCGATGCGCCCTGACGCGGCGGCGGTCTCGGGGAAGGCTTCGGCAATCCAGGGAGCGAAACGCATCAGGCGTGCGTCGGCGTCCTCGATGTCCTGGGCTCCCACGCCACTCGCCTGCAGCGCCGGTGAGGCGAGCGCCTTGGCGGTCGCGACGCGTTCAGGGTTGAGCCAGCCGATTTCGCGGCCGGCCATCAGGCTGGCGATTTCAGGGTGACGCAGCGTCAGGGCGTGGAGGTCATGGGGCGTGGCAGACATGCGGTGTCCTTGTGGGGGCTCGATCCAGCGATCAGGTCAGATCACAGGTTAGCGCGTCTTCCACTGGCAACGCACGTAGCCCAGCTTTCACATTCCGTAAAGGTCAGTGACAAAAAAGACCGAATTTTTTGGCAACCGTCGGGATAGAAATGCAAAAGGTGCAGTCATAGTAAGCAAGGACATGATGTTATCGCGATGTTATGTCTGGCTTTAACTGTTCTTTGGTCCGCCACGGTTTTCCTGGCGGATTTTTTTATGCCTGAAATACGCGGGCTTTGGCAGGTTTTCGCCTGGGGCGTTTGGATTCTCCCAAGCTTTCAGCGACTTTCACTGTGACTATAGGTCTTGGGGGCAGGGCGCGGCACAGCGCTTCCCAACGACTGTCACCGCCTCGGGTTGCGGCGCGAGAATTGATGGGTGTCAGGCTGGCGGCAGAGATTGATTAGCCATTGGGTAATCTTCGAGGCGTTGGCCTGCTGGTGCAAGCATGCTGAAGGCGCTCTCGATGCACTCGGTTTTCTCAGCCATCACGTACAGAGCCCCCAGCGGTGATGACCGCTGGGGGCTCTGTACGTTTGGTCTGGCTCCAAGCAGTTTCTTGATGGGTGAACTGTCTCAACAGCCGTTCTGCATCACCAGCAGCGCACTCAGAACATCGCGGCGGGTGACCATGCCGATCAGGCGGCCCTGCTCGACCACAGGATAGACCTTGGGACGCTGGCCATTCATGTGCTGCGCCAGATCCGTGATGCTGTCATTCGGGCCGACGCTGAGGACTTCGTGACGCATCAGGTCGCCGACCTGGGCATGCTGGCCGCAGTGATAGGCACTGTCGAGCAGCTTGCCGAGGATGTCCTGTTCGGAGATGAAGCCGATCAGGCGGTCCAGGTCATCCACGACCGGCACGCCGGGCAGACGGTGGTGGGTCAGGCCCTGGGCGAGTTCGAGAATGCTGGTGCGCGCCTTCACGCGATAACAGTCGCGGGACATGATGTCGCGAAGGGTCGAGGGCACCTTGAGCTGGGTGGCTTTCATGGGCAGATCTCCTGCGTCACTGCTCTTCGACTCTCCGGTGAGGGAGCCGTGCGATGAATGCCGGCAGCCACTATCGTGACTGCCGGCGACATTCAACATCTGTTCAGAGCATAGGGCATCACTGCGTGAGCTGCGCGTCCCGTTGCCTTGAGGGGGTATCAGTCACCCGGACCGCATTCCATGCAGCGCTCGACGATGGCCGGGCCCAGCTGCAGGTTGGCGTTGAGGTCACGCAGCGCGGTGCGCAGGCCTTCCTCGATCACCGGGTGATAGAAGGGCATTTCCAGCATCTGCTCGATGGTCATGCGTTGCTGATGGGACCAGGCCAGCAGGTGGGCGAGGTGCTCGGCACGCGGACCGAAGATCTCGGCGCCCAGCAGCAGGCCGGTGCCTTGCTCGCCATAGACGCGCAGCATGCCCTTGTTCATGCGCATCACGCGGGAGCGACCCTGGCCGGTGAAGTCGACTTCGCCCACCGCGTAGCAGTCGCAGGCACCGTAGCGCTGTTCGATCTCGGCGGTCGAGAGGCCGATGGTGGCCATCTGCGGATCACTGAACACGACGGCGATGGTGCTCTTGCGCTGACCGGCACGCACGTCGGGGAAGCGACCGGCGTTGTCACCGGCGATTCGACCCTCATCGGAGGCTTCGTGCAGCAGCGGCAGGTCATTGTTGGCGTCGCCGGCGATGAAGACATGGCTCGGCGTGTCGTCGCTCAGACGAGTCTGCAGGGTGTGACGATTGAAGATCGGCACGCCGCGCTCGTCCAGCTTCAGGCCCAGCGCCTCGATATTGAGGCGATCGACATTCGGGCGACGGCCGGTGGCCGCGAGCAGGTAGTCGAAACGCTCGGTGAGGCGAGCTTCGCTGCCACGCTCGATGAAGGTGATCTCGACCCCGGCACCGTTATCGTCCTCGACACGTTCGATCTTCTCGACCTTTGCGTCCGGGTCGAGGTAGAACTCCTCGTTGAAGACGCGATCGGCATTGGCACGCAGCTTCTCGTCACGCAGCGGGCCGATGGCGCCGCCGACACCGAACATGCGGATGCGCACGCCGAGACGCGTGAGCGCCTGGCCCAGCTCCAGCCCGATGACGCCCGGGCCGAAGACGGCGACGGATTCCGGCAGGTCGTCCCAGTCGAAGACGCTGTCGTTGATGATCAGGCGGTCACCGGCATTCTCGAAGAAGCCCGGGTAGCTGGGGCGTGAGCCGGTGGCGATCACGACACGCTCGAAGGTGACGCGGGTCTCGTTGTCGCCGATGATCAGGCTGTTGGCGGTCTCGAAACGCGCATTGCCGCGCAGCTTGTCGTGGGAGGGAATGCCTTCCACGGACTCGACCACGAAGCCGACGAAGCGGTCGCGCTCACGCTTGACGCGGTCCATCACGGCGCGGCCATCCACCTTGACCTCGCCTTCGATATTGATGCCGAACGGTGCGGTGTCACGGGCGTGATGCGCGGCTTCGGCCGCACTGATCAGCAGCTTGGACGGCATGCAGCCGACACGGGCACAGGTGGTGCCGTAGGGGCCGCCTTCGATCATGACCACGGAATCGGTGTGTGCCTTGGCGGCGCGATAGGCACCCAGACCGGCACTGCCGGCACCGATGATGGCGACTTCAACCTGGCGTTCGTTCACGTCGTACTCCTCAAGGCGCGCCAGCGGCGCACCTGACAATGGGGTCTCAGGCGCGAGCGTGGCCCGCGCGTGATGAAAAGAGAAAGTTATCGGGGCCTGTCAGCGTGATGCGTTCAAGCGCTGGTCAGGCTGCCGAAGTAGCGGGCGACTTCATCGCTGCCGCCGACATGCTCGCCGTCGATCCAGACCTGCGGCACGGTGGCCTGACCGGTCATGGCGCGCAGGGTGCGTGAGGTTACGCCGCGGGTGCCGACTTCGATGACTTCGTAGCTGATGCGTGCTTCGTCGAGCATCTGCTTCGCACGTGCGCAGTACGGGCAGCCCGGCTTGCTGAACAGGGTAGCGAAGCTGGGACGGCCGGCGTCCGGGTCCAGATAGTCGAGCATGGTATCGGCGTCGGAGACTTCAAAGGGGTCGCCCGGCTTCTGCGGCTCGATGAACTGCTTCTCGACCACGCCGTTGCGTACCAGCATGGAATAGCGCCAGCTGCGCTTGCCGAAACCGATGTCGCTCTTGTCGACCAGCATGCCCATGCCGGCGGCGAAGTCGCCGTTGCCATCGGCGATCAGGCTCAGGTTCTCGGCTTCCTGATGCTCGCCCCAGGACTCCATGACGAAGGCGTCATTGACGGACAGGCAGACGATCTCGTCGACGCCGACAGCATAGAAGCGATCGGCCAGCTCGTTGTAGCGCGGCAGGTGAGTGGAGGAGCAGGTCGGGGTGAAGGCGCCCGGCAGGGCGAAGACCACCACGTTGCGGCCCGAGAAGATCTCCTCGCTGGTGCGCTCGACCAGACGGCCGTCGCGACGGATCTTGAAGCTGACGTTCGGGACCTGCTGGCCTTCGTGTGATTCGAGTTGCATGAAATTGGCTCCGGTCTCGATGAGACGTATCTAAAGGGGATGGCAGGCGACTGAGGCTCGATGACAATGTCGAGTGCATGAGAAATCAGTGCCTTGCGAAACTGGAGCCAGTCTAGGGGCAAGCCTCTTGCGGGTGAATTTGATTGCATCAAGCGAGGCGATAGCTTTTCTTGATGATACTGCTGACAGTCAGTCGTGTGCTGGCTCATGGCCTTGTTCTCGGCAGGAACGTGCTGGTCGGCAAGCGGCTTTTTTGCCGGAAATAGTTATACAGACTTGATATTTGCCCCTGTCAGCCATAGGTAGTGGGTACGTCACGGCATCGTCAGGCGTCGAGTCTGGCAAGCGAGGCAATAGATGAACGCACGAGAGTACATGGCGAAGCACGGCCTGGACGGCGACAAGGACAAGGAGGAGGACAAGCCTCAGAGTCTGGAAGAACATGCCTGGGCACGTGCACGTGAGTCCGGCAGCCATCGGCCACGCACCGGGACGCCGCATGACTGGGAAGACTGGGAGCGCTACCACGAGCAGCTGGCCGCGGACTCCGAGAAGCTGTCCCAGAAGATCGATCGTCAGGCCCGCGCCGGCGGATCCGCCTCTGCGCACGACGATGACGTCGACAAGGCTGACGCTGATCGAGACGGGCAGTGATCGAGAAGGACTGTGATCAAGAAGGACACTGATCAACACGAGTACCGAACATTCATGACCTCCGTGGAGTCACGGTTGTCACAATCGCAAGGAGCAACTCATGGATATCATTCGCATCATTCTGGCCATCATCCTGCCGCCGCTGGGCGTTCTCATGCAGGTGGGTGTCGCCAACAAGCATTTCTGGATCAACATCATCCTGACCTGCTTCGGTTTCCTGCCGGGGATCATCCACGCGGTGTGGGTCATTACCAAGTTCTGACCGCCGCTGAACCCCAGAGGCTCTGATATGGCTGCCCACCTCGGGCAACCCAGAGTTGAAAGGCCCAAAGCCCCCGCTGCCTTGTGTGCAGCGGGGGCTTTTCAGTGGGCGCTCACCGGGGAAGCGCCATGTGGCGTCGGTGATTCAGCGGCGGTGCATGCCGAGGGCCCTTGGCGAATGGCAGGCGACGGTAGTTCAACATTTAGACTTTCGCATAGCCTGATTTCAACGCTTTTCAGCGAGCGCGGCGCTTGTCGCCTCTCGCTTGCCCCCGTAGGGTCAAATGGGACTGAGGGCAGCGATCAGGGCCGGTGAAGCCTGTTCGATCACATGCTCCACGATAACAACAACACGTATGGATACCACGCATGGTCACGACTGCTGAGCCCGACGCGCCGCAGGAGACCAGCTCCTGCTTCGCGATCTTCAATGATGTGCAAAAGAGCTATGACGGCGAAACGCTGGTGGTCAAGGGCTTCAATCTTGAAGTCCAGCGCGGCGAGTTCGTCACCCTGCTGGGACCGTCCGGTTCCGGCAAGACCACCTGCCTGATGATGATGGCAGGCTTCGAAACGCCGACCCACGGCGACATCCTCCTCGACGGTACCCCCATCAATGACTTGCCACCGCACAAGCGCGGCATCGGCATGGTCTTCCAGAACTATGCACTGTTTCCGCACATGAGCGTGGCCGAGAACCTGGCCTTCCCATTGGAAGTGCGCGGCATGAGCAAGGAGGAGATCTCGACCAAGGTGGCCAACGCGCTGGACATGGTGCGACTCGGCGAATTCGGCGATCGCCGTCCGGGGCAGCTCTCCGGCGGGCAGCAACAGCGGGTCGCCCTGGCACGTGCGCTGGTCTTCGAGCCGGAGCTGGTGCTGATGGATGAACCGCTGGGGGCGCTGGACAAGAACCTGCGCGAGGAGATGCAGTTCGAGATCAAGCGCATCCACCAGCGCCTCGGCGTCACCATGCTCTATGTGACCCATGATCAGACGGAAGCGCTGACCATGTCGGACCGCATCGCGGTCTTCAATGACGGCATCGTCCAGCAGCTGGCAACCCCCGAGGCGCTGTATGAAGCGCCGGAGAATGCCTTCGTCGCCTATTTCATCGGCGAGAACAATCGCCTCAACGGCCAGGTATCGCAGCTTGACGCTCAGGGGGAGCATTGCACGGTGACCCTCGACAGCGGCGAGCAGGTACGGGCACTCAAGGTGGCCGTCAATGAGGTCGGCGAGCGCACCCAGCTGTCACTGCGCCCGGAGCGGGTACGCCTGCTGTCGGCGGAAGAGCCAGGCGCCGCGGGCACGCAAAGCCCTCCCGACAATGTCTTCTCCGCCGAGGTGCTCGAGGTGATCTATCTTGGAGATCATCTGCGCACGCGCGTGGCGGTGTGTGGCAGTGACGAATTCATCATCAAGACACCCAACGCCGAGGGTTATCCGCCCTTGCGGCCCGGGCAGACATTGCAGGTCGGATGGGACGCCTGCGACTGCCGGGCGCTGGATGCCTGAGGCCAGCAAAGGTCAGAACAGGCCAGCAAAGAACAGGCGAGAAAGGACAGGCGAGTAAAGACAAGGCAGCACGGGAGGTGAAGCACGCTTCCTCAGCAGAGCAAGAGCAGATTTCGCGACAAGAGTGCAGCACAACAACAAGAAATCAGGGAGATTCATCCATGTCAGTCATCAATCAGTTCACCGCGTCATTCACTACCTCGCGCCCGGGCATGCCGCTGCGCAGCCTGCTGGCGGTTGCCGTGGCAGCGGCCGGCATGAGCGCCGGAGCGGCCCAGGCCGAGACGCTCAATATCGTCTCGTGGGGCGGCGCCTATACCGACAGCCAGAACAAGGCCTATCACGAGCCCTGGGAAGAGAAGAGCGGCGACACCGTCGTCAATATCGACAAGTCATCCAATGCGCTGTCCGGTCTGCGCGCACAGGTCCAGGCCGGCAACGTCACCTGGGACCTGGTCGACATGCTGCCCAGTGATGCCTTGATCGCCTGTTCGGAAGGCCTGATCGAGCCGCTGGACCCGGACACCCTGTTCGCGGCAGCGCCGGATGGCACGCCGGCCAGCGAGGACTTCATCGAGAATTCGCTCAGCGAGTGCTTCGTGCCGCAGATCGTCTACTCCAACATCGTGGCCTTCAATACCGAGATGTTCCCCGAGGACAAGCAGCCGGATTCCATCGATGACGTCTTCAATCTCGAGGAATTCCCCGGCAAGCGTGCGCTGCAGAAGAAGCCGATCAACAACATGGAGTGGGCGCTGGTAGCCGATGGCGTGGCCCCGGAAGATGTCTACGAGATGCTGGATTCCGAGGAAGGCATCGAACGTGCCTTCGCCAAGCTCGATACCATCAAGGACAGCGTGATCTGGTGGGAAGAGGGCGCACAGCCGCCGCAGCTGCTGGCGGACAAGGAAGTGGCCTTCGCCTCGGCCTACAACGGACGCATCTTCGATGCCGAGGTCAACGAGAAGCAGCCATTCTCCATCGTCTGGGATGCCCAGGTCTTCGAGCTGGATGGCTGGGTCGTCCCGACCGGCAAGCTCGACAAGGTCAAGGATTACCTGATGTTCGCCACCGATACCCAGCGACTGGCGGATCAGGCCAAGTACATCTCCTACGGGCCGGCGCGTACCTCCTCCGCGGCACTGGTCTCGACCCATGCGGACACCGGCATCGACATGAAGCCGCACATGCCCACCTATGGCCCCAACTTCGAGACCGCCATCCCCAAGGATGACGAATTCTGGGCCGACAACCTCGATGAGCTGAGCCAGCGCTTCAACGCCTGGCTGGCACGCTGACCCCTGCACTGACCCGCTGGCCCCGGTGGCGCACACCCGCGCGCCGGGGCCTTTTTGATCATGCCTGATGGCCCGTCGGCCATGCTCGATTCCGCCAGGTTGGCTTCCGTCACTGTCACGCGGAAGCCGGCTGGCGGCCCAGGCATCCTCGGATAGCCGATCAAGGAGTGCAGGATGAGCGATTCCTCCGCCCCGGCCACGTCCGGAAGCGCAGCACATGACCCCACTGGCGCCCCCGGCGCGGCGCTGACCACCGCCGATGGCGTACCGCTGAAACAGAGCCTCAATCGCGCCATCCGTCGCAGTCGCATCAAGGCGTTGCTGCTGGTGGCGCCGTTGCTGGTCTTCATCGGGCTGGCATTCGTCATGCCCATCTTCGACATGCTGTCACGCAGTGTCGACAACCCGGAAGTCTCCACCTATCTACCGCGCACCAGCGAGGTGCTGGTCGACTGGGACGGCGAAGGGTTGCCGGAAGAGGCCGCCTACGCCGCCCTGGCGCAGGATCTGGCCGCGGGACTCAAGGCGCGCAATCTCGGGCGCGTCGCCTCGCGTCTCAACTACGAAAAGTCCGGCATGCGGTCGCTGTTCATGAAGAGCGCCCGCCGTGCCGGTCGCATGGAGGCCCCTTACAAGGCCGCGCTGATCAAGGCCGATGAGGATTGGGAGGACCCGGATATCTGGCGTCTGATCAAACGCGAATCGTCGCCTCTCACCGCTTCCTACTATCTGGCGGCGGTGGATCGCCAGTTCTCACCGACAGGCGAGATCGTCGAGAAACCGGAGTATCTGCAGATCCACGTCTCGCTGTTCATCCGCACCTTCTGGATGAGCGCGGCGATCACCGGGCTGTGTCTGTTGCTGGCCTATCCGGTGGCCTGGCTGCTGGCGACCCTGCCAGCCAGTCGCGGCAATCTGCTGATGATTCTGGTGCTGCTGCCGTTCTGGACCTCGCTGCTGGTGCGAACCACCACCTGGATCGCGATCCTGCAGCAGCAGGGGGTGCTCAATGACATGCTGGTGGGCGTCGGGATACTCGCCGAGGAGGCGCGTATCCAGATGATCTACAACAAGACCGGCACCATCATCGCGATGACCCACATCCTGCTGCCGTTCATGATCCTGCCGCTGTACTCGGTGATGAAGACCATCCCGCCCAGCTACATGCATGCGGCGCGCTCGCTGGGTGCCGGGCCGATAACCGCCTTCCGGCGTGTCTACTTCCCGCAGACCTTGCCGGGCATCGGGGCGGGCTCGATTCTGGTCTTCATCCTCTCCATCGGCTACTACATCACGCCGGCACTGGTGGGCGGGCAGTCGGGCCGCTTCATCACCAACTTCATCGCCTATCACATGCAGACCTCGCTCAACTGGGGCCTGGCAGCGGCCATTGGCTCGATACTGCTGGTCGTGGTGATCCTCTTCTATCTCGTCTACAACCGCCTGATCGGTGTGGACAAGGTCAAACTGGGGTGACAGATGGCCATACCTTCCTATGCAACTCGTGGTGAGCGGATCTGGCATTGGGTGTTCTGCGTGCTGTGCACGCTGATCTTCCTGTTCCTGATCGGGCCGATCCTGGTGATCATTCCGCTCTCGTTCAATGCCGAACCCTACTTCACCTTCTCGGAGAAGATGCTGTCGCTGGACCCGGAGGGCTACTCGCTGCGCTGGTATCAGGAGTTCTTCACCTCGGATGAGTGGATGCGCTCGATCAAGAACAGCATCATCGTGGCGGTGTGCGCGACGGTGCTGGCCACGGTACTGGGCACGCTTGCCGCACTGGGGCTTTCCAGCCGTTTCATGCCGTTTCGCAATACCATCATGGCGATCCTGATCTCGCCGATGATCGTGCCGCTGATCATCAGCGCCGCGGCGATGTTCTTCTTCTTCTCGAAACTGGGGCTGACCCAGACCTATCTGGGCGTGATTCTGGCGCACACGGCGCTGGGCATTCCCTTCGTGGTGATCACGGTGACGGCGACGCTGTCCGGCTTCGATCACTCGCTGACACGTGCGGCGCACTCGCTGGGGGCCAGTCCGAGTCGCACCTTCTTCCGCATCATCCTGCCGCTGGTGACGCCGGGGGTGGTGTCCGGTGCGCTGTTCGCCTTCATCACCTCGTTCGATGAAGTCGTGGTGGTGCTGTTCATCGCCGGGCCGGCGCAGACCACCATCCCGATCCAGATGTGGTCCGGTATCCGCGAGGAGATCAGCCCGACGATTCTGGCGGTGGCCACGCTGCTGGTGATGGTCTCGATCCTGCTGCTGACGACACTGGAGCTGATTCGCCGCCGCAATGAACGTCTGCGCGGCCTGACGCCGAGCTGACCACTGTCCTCGACCCTCTGCCCTTTGCTCTTGAGTGCTGAGCGCTTGATGGCTGTGAGAAACAGGAGTCGCAAGAAACGCCCTTGCCCCCGCAGAGTCTGTCTGCGGGGGCAAGGGCGTTTCAGGGCCAGGGCTTGAAGACAGGGCTTGGAGACAGGGCTTGAGGAAAAGCCTGCTGCGTCAGGCCGCGCCGAGTCGCTTGTAGAGCGTGGTGCGGCTGATGCCCAGCTCCCGCGCGAGACGCGAGACGTTGCCGCCCAGCGCGTCCAGCGCACTCTGCAGCTCCTCGGCACTGGAGAGATCATGCAGCGAGGGCAGGCCGCTCGGTTGCGAGGGCTGGTGGGCAATCTCGCCCTCTGCCGCGTGGCAGTCGCCCTGTGAGGCGAGACAGTCGCCCGCCAGCATCACATGGCACGGCTCCAGGGTCGGCCCATCGCACAGTGCCAGCGCCAGACGCAGCACGTTGTCCAGCTCGCGCACGTTGCCGGGCCAGTCATGCTGGGTGAGGCGATCGAGGAAGGCGGGCGTGATGCGCGGCAGCTCACGTTGCTGCTCCCCGCACAGCCGTGTCAGCAGGGCACGACTCAGTCCGGCGATGTCGTGACGCTCCCTCAGCGGCGGCAGGGCGATGGTGGCCCCACACAGGCGATAGTAGAGATCCGCCCGGAAGCGCCCGGCCTTGACCAGCTCGCTGAGGGGCTGATGGGTGGCGGCGACCAGTTCGAAATCGACCCGCTGCGGCTTGCCGCCGCCCAGCGGGGTGACTTCACGCTCCTGCAGCACGCGTAGCAGACGCGCCTGCACATGCAGTGGCATGTCGCCGATCTCATCCAGAAACAGGCGCCCGCCATTGGCCTCGAGCAGGCGGCCTTCGCGTCCGGCGGGGTCGGCACCGGTAAAGGCGCCGCGCCGATAGCCGAACAGCTCGGCCTCGACCAGCTCATCAGGCAAGGCGGCGCAGTTGATGGCGACCAGCGGCTGATGGGCGCGATGACTGGCCTGATGCAGCGCCTTGACCACTTCCTCCTTGCCGACGCCGGTCTCGCCCTGCAGCAGTAGTGGCAGGCGGGCGTTCACCAGCCGCGCCAGCAGTTCGCAGACTCTGGCCCAGCCGGCATCGCCATGATGCAGGCGCGCGAGGCTCGGGTGGCACGCAGTCTCTCGAGTGGCGACTTCGGCCGGTGGCTGGCTTGCGGAGCGCTCGGCCGGCGCACGGGCCACGACCCGTGGCCTGGGCGGGGCTGCACACAGGGTGTAGCCCGTGAAGCGCGGGTGTTGTGTGAGCATCAGGCACTGCGCATTGGCGAGCTGGGCCAGCGGCGCCCAGTCCAGCTGCCAGCGTGCCAGCGGCTGGCCCAGCAGCAGGTGGATGTCATCGCGGGTGGCGCAGCTGTCGCTGTCCGCTGCATTGGCTGCGCTGTCCGTTGCGTTGGCTGCGTTTTCGGAAGCGGGCGTGAGTTCAAGATGAGCCGCCAGCAGCTGCAGTCCCCGGCGACTGGCGGCAGCGACCTGACCTTGCGGCGTGACGGCCAGCAGGGCCGCACTGGGCGAGTCCAGCTGCGAGCGGTTGAGATGCAGGCGCAACAGGTGATGGTCGTGCCCATGCGCCTCGCCCAGACGGCGTTGCTCGATGTCATCCGCCAGTACGCCGAGCATGCCGAGGCTGTACTGGCGCACACGGTAGGGATCGCAGATCAGTCCCAGGCACCCCTCGCAGGCGCCGGGCGTCAGGCCTCGATTGGCACTCCAGCTGGCGGGTGCCAGCAGCGCGGCACTGGCACTGGCCAGCCCCTTGAGGCATTCGGCGTCATGCGCTTCGAGCGCGATGCGCGCCAGGCGATTGGCACGCGGTGCATTCAGGGTCTCGGCGATGGCGTTGTGACCCAGCGACTCCTCACGCCAGCGCGCGCCGGGGTGCAACAGGGGGGCGTCATTGCCCAGCAGCTGTTGATGGCCGTAGCTTGCCAGCACCACGCCGTCGCGGTCGGTCAGCACCAGACACGCCTGCCAGTGATCGAGCAGGTTGAGGGTATGGCCGGCCACCGCTGACGCCACCGTCGCCATCAGGTTGGCGGCCTGACGCTGACGCCAGACGAGCTCCTCCGGCGGACACCTGAGGGTTGAGGGCGGCAGCGACGAGGGGAAAGAAGAGGGAAGAGAAGAGGAGGGAGCAGGTGGAAGCGCCGCCGCAGACGTTGCGCAGGCGGCGCTTGGATCGAGCGCCTGATCCTCTGCGTGGTGAGCTGGATGCTTGGCCGAATGATGAGCAGCGTGGCGCGCTGAGTGTTTGGCGGCGTGGGGTAGTGGCATGCGATGTCCCTTGTGCGGCGGGCCTTTCAGGCCTCTGTTGTTATTGGTGCTGTTATCGATGCTGTGATCGGTCTGGGGGAGTGTTCACGGCAATGTTCACTTGTGCGTGGTGAGTGTTCAGTTCCGAGGACTCCAGTGTGCAGACACTGTTCATCAGAGTAGCGGCAGACGCGGCGGATGACGGGCTAGACCATGGTCTGCCCCTGCCTTGGTCGCATCTGGCAAGTGGCTGAATGATCGACAGAAGAGCGGAATCCGGCGCCCTCCGAGGGGCGATGGAGGCTGTCTGTGGGCAGGGGGTTGCGCGCGGCTGGCACAGGGTTCGCTTGAGGATAGTCACCAGGTGGGTGTGAACACTCGGCAGTGGTTGGCCGTGTCCTTGCCCCGATGACTTTCACCAGACGAGACAGCGCCATGTCCTTGAGCCTTGAGGCGGTCACCCGCCGGGTTGGCCGCGAGACCCATATCGACAGGGTGGACCTGACCTTCGAGCCCGGCTCCTTCAATGTGCTGCTGGGACGCACCCTGTCCGGCAAGACGTCGCTGATGCGCCTGATGGCGGGTCTCGATGTGCCCAGTGACGGGCGCATCGTGATGAACGGCGAGGACGTGACCGGCCGTCCAGTGCGCGAGCGCAACATCTCGATGGTCTATCAGCAGTTCATCAACTACCCGAGCCTGAGCGTCTACGACAACATCGCCTCGCCGCTGAAGCTGGCGCGCATGGCGCCGGAGGAAATCCGCCGCCGCGTGCACGAGATCGCCGAGATGCTGCATATCGAGCAGTTTCTTGCGCGTCAGCCGGCGGAGTTGTCCGGTGGCCAGCAGCAGCGCACGGCCATGGCGCGGGCGCTGGTCAAGGACGCCGACCTGGTGCTGTTCGATGAACCGCTGGTCAATCTCGACTACAAGCTGCGCGAAGAACTGCGCCACGAGATGCGCAGCCTGTTCGCGACCCGCAACACCATTGCCGTCTACGCCACCACCGAGCCCGGCGAGGCGCTGGCACTCGGCGGCACCACCACCCTGATGCATGAAGGGCGGGTGCTGCAGTCCGGGCCTACCGAGGCCGTCTACCATCATCCACTGAGTGTCGAGGCGGCGAAGCTCTACTCCGAGCCGCAGATCAATCTGTTCGAGGCCGAGGTGCGCGGACGTGAGTTGGCGTTCTCCGGCGCGGCCAGTGCCGGCGAGCAGGGCAGCCGTTTCGTGCTGCCCACGCCACTGGCGGGGATCGAGAGCGGGGCCTACCGCTTCGGCATCCGCCCCAGCCATCTGGGGCTGGCACCTCTGGCCGATGATGATCTGGAGTTCGCCGTCACGGTGGATATCGCCGAGATCTCCGGCTCCGAGACCTTCCTGCATGTCAGCAATGACGATCACTCGCTGGTCCTGCATCTGGCCGGCATCCACGACTTCGCCGTGGATGATGCCATCCGCGTCTATGCCCCCGCCCACAAGCTGTTCGTCTATGCCGCCGATGGTGGTGACGGGGCGGAACAGCATGGCGATGGGGCACTGATCCGCTCGCCCGAGCGACCCACCACGACTGGCGGAGGGCTGGCCTGATGGCGGAAATACACCTCAATGATCTGGCGCACAGCTACCTGGCGGCGCCCACCGCGGACAGTGATTACGCCATCCGGCGCATGAATCATGTCTGGCAGCAGGGCGGCGCCTATGCACTGCTCGGCCCGTCGGGGTGTGGCAAGAGCACGCTGCTCAACATCATCTCCGGGCTGCTGGCCCCCTCCGAGGGCGAGGTGCGCTTCGATGATCGCGTGGTCAATCGGCTGCCGCCGGAAGAGCGCAACATTGCCCAGGTTTTCCAGTTCCCGGTGGTCTACGACACCATGACGGTCTTCGACAATCTGGCCTTTCCGCTGCGCAATCAGCGCCAGCCGGAGCACAAGGTGCAGTCCCGGGTGCGTGAGATCGCCCAGGTGCTGGAGCTGGAAGACCTGCTGACTCGGCGTGCCAGCAACCTGACGGCCGACGAGAAGCAGAAGGTCTCGATGGGCCGTGGCCTGGTGCGCGATGACGTGGCCGCCATCCTGTTCGATGAACCGCTGACGGTCATCGACCCCCACCTCAAGTGGAAGCTGCGCCGCAAGCTCAAGCAGATCCACGAGCAGTTCAACATCACCATGGTCTACGTCACCCATGATCAGCTGGAGGCCTCGACCTTCGCCGACAAGATCGCGGTGATGTACGAGGGCCGCATCGTGCAGTTCGGCACCCCGCGCGAGCTGTTCGAGGACCCCGCTCACACCTTCGTGGGCTACTTCATCGGCTCACCGGGCATGAACCTGGCCAGCATCACGCTGGAATCGCAGGGCGTGCGGCTCGGCACGGGGGAGGATGCACCCTTGCTGCATCTTCCACGAGCGCTGCTAGCGACACTGGCGGAGCGCAAGGGCGAGTTGAAACTGGGCATTCGCCCCGAATTCGTCGAGCTCGAGGCCAGCGACAGCTCATCAGCGGCGGCGGTTCCCGACACCCGCGAGCATTGGCTGAGTGGTCAGGTCACGCTGGTGCAGGACCTGGGGACCTACAAGGTGGTGGATCTCGACATCGGTGGCGGCTGCCTGTTCAAGGCGCGCATCGAGGAAGATGCGCTGCTGCCGACAGGCCGCGTGCGTCTGCGCCTGCCGGCCCGCTGGCAGCGCTTCTATCTCGATGAGCACCTGCTGGACCTGTCACAGGCCGGCGCGCCCGACAGTGGCGAGGCGGACAGCTTTGCCAGAGGGGAGAGTGGCGGCCCTGTCAGAGGGGAAGATGACCAGCGGCCGGGAGGAAACGCCTGATGCAACGCACACACAACAATCGCGCCTGGTGGCTGGTGCTGCCGGTAGTCATCGTGGTGGCATTCTCGGCCATCATCCCGATGATGACGGTGGTCAACTACTCGGTGCAGGACATCTTCGACCCCTCCACGCGCTTCTTCGTCGGCACCGAGTGGTATCGCGAGATCCTGCGTGACGAGCGCCTGCACGATTCGCTGATCCGTCAGTTCGTCTATTCATTCGCGGTGCTAGCCATCGAGATTCCGCTGGGGATCGCCGTGGCGCTCTCGATGCCGCGCAAGGGCTTCATGGTCTCGCTGTGCATGATTCTGCTGGCCTTGCCGCTGCTGATCCCCTGGAATGTGGTCGGCACCATCTGGCAGATCATCGGTCGTGAGGACATCGGTCTCTACGGCTGGGCGCTGGGCCAGCTGGGCATCGACTACAACTACGCCTCCAATCCGGCTGACGCCTGGGTGACGGTGCTGGTGATGGATGTCTGGCACTGGACGTCGCTGGTGGCGTTGCTGTGCTATTCGGGGCTACGTGCCATTCCCGATGTCTATTACCAGGCCGCGCGTATCGACCGTGCCTCGCCCTGGGCCGTGTTCCGCTACATCCAGCTGCCCAAGCTCAAGAGCGTGCTGTTGATCGGCATCATGTTGCGCTTCATGGACAGCTTCATGATCTACACCGAGCCCTTCGTGCTCACCGGTGGCGGGCCGGGTACCACCACCACCTTCCTGTCCCAGACCTTGACCCAGATGGCGATCGGCCAGTTCGATCTCGGACGTGCCGCAGCCTTCTCGCTGATCTACTTCCTCATCATCCTGCTGGTCTCGTGGCTGTTCTATACCGCCATGACCCATCAGGACAGTGACGACGCCTGAGGAGACGAGTGATGACCACACGCAAGCGTCTGGTAATGACGATCTATCTGCTGTTCCTGCTGGTGCCGATCTACTGGCTGCTGATCATGTCCTTCAAGTCGAATCAGGAGATTCTCGGCGGCCTGACCCTGTGGCCCGAGAACTTCACCTTCGACAACTATCGGGTGATCTTCACCGACCCCAGCTGGTACATGGGCTACCTCAACTCGATGAGCTACGTGGTGCTCAACATGCTCATCTCGCTGGCGGTGGCGCTGCCGGCGGCCTATGCCTTCTCGCGCTATCGCTTCCTGGGCGACAAGCATCTGTTCTTCTGGCTGCTGACCAATCGCATGGCGCCGCCGGCGGTCTTCCTGCTGCCGTTCTTCCAGCTCTATTCCTCGGTGGGGCTGTTCGATACCCCGCTGGCGGTGGCACTCGCGCACTGTCTGTTCAACGTGCCGCTGGCGGTCTGGATTCTGGAAGGCTTCATGTCCGGCGTACCCAAGGAGATCGATGAGACGGCCTATATCGACGGCTACAGCTTCCCGCGCTTCTTCCTGACGCTGTTCATTCCGATGATTCGCCCGGGAATCGGGGTGACCGCCTTCTTCTGCTTCATGTTCTCGTGGGTGGAGCTGTTGCTGGCGCGAACCCTGACCTCGACGGAGGCGAAACCGATAGCGGCGGTGATGACGCGAACGGTCTCGGCCTCGGGCATCGACTGGGGCGTGCTGGCCGCCGCCGGTGCCCTGACGCTGATTCCCGGCATTCTGGTGATCTACTTCGTGCGCAACCATGTCGCCAAGGGCTTCGCCCTGGGCCGGGTGTGATCGTCACCAGGCCGAGCGCCGCTGTCATTGCCGTCAGCAAGTCTCTGCTGGCGGCCCACAAGAGGACATGATGATGGAATGGATGGCCTGGACACTGCCCACGTCACTCTTCTTTGCCGGTATCGGCACCCTGCTGCTGGGCATGACCGCCTGGCAGTTCGTGACCCCGACGCTGAGTCGGCAGGGATTTCTGCCCATCGCGACCACGCGGGGCGACAGACTGTTCATCGGCCTGCTCTCCAGCGGCTGGCTGCATCTGCTGTGGTTGGGCTTTACCGATCAGGTGCTGTGGATGATCAGCATCGTGTGTGTCGTCTGGATGCTGGTGTTGATGAAGTGGGGATGAAGTGGGGATGACATGCGGGGAGATGTGAAGAGGAGAGAGCGCTGACGACAGGCAGCGTCGCCCGGTGGCAACACGGAACCGGACAGCCTGAGGGGAGTCCCAAGCGGTTCTGACTGGCATCCGCCAGTGTCATTCGCCGCTCTGGAATCTCGTTGCATGTCGTCATCTCGTTCACCGCATCGCTCGTCTACAGGTAGTGCTTCAAAGGGTGCTTCACATGGCGCTTCACGTGGCGACTCTCCCTCGCCGGGCCGCAAGAACCGCCGTCGTCTCTGGGCGGGCGTGACAGGGCTGAGCATTGCCTGCGTTGTCGCCCTCGGCTGGTGGGCCGGTACACCGCTCGACAACCCGGACGCCGCGACGCCTGATCAGCAGGTCGGGGATGGCGAAACGGAAGATGCAGGGCAATCAACATTGTGGCAGCAGTATCAGCGCGTGTGGCAGGCCAATCAGACCCGCTCACCCAAGGCGCGCAAGCCACTGCCACTGCCAGACGTTTCCCGCGCCGGCTACCACCAGGGCGAGGCACTGCCGGCGCTTGAGCTCGAGTCCCGTGACGAGGGTGAAGCGGCAGGAAAGGGCGAGGCAGAAAAGGGCACGGCAGGTGAGAGCGCAAAGGGCGTGCTGCGCCGGTTCGATGTCACGGCCTACGGCGCGGATGGTAGTGACACCCTGAGTGATCGCCGCGCCATTCTCGAGGCGCATGCCGCCATGCGTGACTGGCAGCGCCAGGGCAGTGATGACGCTGACCGCCCGGCGCGCCGCGGCGTGCTCTATTTCCCGGCGGGGGATTACGTGGTGTATGGGGCGGCCGAGCGCGACTGGTTTCACTCCCGCCTGGTGGCACTGAAAGCCGCGGTGGCGGACGCAGAACACCAGCAGGCGCTGCGCGAGGCATTGCTCAAGATGCAGGGTTTGAGTCTGGCAGGCAGTCATTGGACCTTGATGGGCGCGGGCAGTGATGTCACGCACCTCAAGCAGACCCGGCCGATGCTGCCGTTGCACGCCAGCTGGTACTGGAGCACTCCCTGGCTGCTGCATCTGGGCAATCTGGCCGAGGGGGGCAAGCAGGAAGAATGGCAAGCCGTCACACCGACGAGACACCGGCAGCCGGCGGATACGCAGGACACGATCACGCTGGCGGATGAGGCGGGTCAGTCGGATGAGACAGATGGCGCAGCGCTCTCGCCAGGCGATGAGGTGCTGCTGGAGAGCATCGACAAGCGGCCTGAGTCAGTGGCGCGTGCCCTGGCGCCCTATCAGATGGAAAAGGACGCCAGCACCGGCGAGTCACGCTGGTTGATCGAGCGTGACGGAGTGATCAAGCGGGCGCGCTATCGCGTGGTGGCACGTGACGGCAAGCGCCTCACGCTCTCGCTGCCGGTGGTGCATGAGCGCTTTCCCGGCGAGCAGTGGCGCATCGCACGCCTGCACCCGGCGCGGGAAGTCGGGGTGCAGGGCATCACGCTCAAGGGCAACTGGCGGGGGCACTTCAAGCATCACCGCAGTGCCGAGGATGACAGCGGCTTCGGCCTTCTGGACCTGGATGGCATCACGGATGGCTGGGTACGTGACGTGCGGCTCGACAGTTTCAATCAGGGGGTGAAGGTGCGCCACAGCTCACAGCTGACACTCGAAGACGTGACGATGACCGGCAAGCCCGGGCATATCGCGATGACGATCAGTGACAGCAATCAGGTACTGGCCCGCCAGGTAGTCGACCAAAGTCATGCCTGGCATGCGCCCGGGGTGGCCCGCTACGCGACCCATAACGTCTACCTTGAACTGGAGCACGCCGGTGACAGTGGTATCGAGCTGCATGGTCAGCAATCGCGCGACAACGTGTTCGATCGCAAGCGTGGCGGTCATGTGCGTGACCGCTGGGGCGCCAGTGTCGGCCATCAGCCCAATCATCTGCGCGGGCTGGTGCTGTGGAATCCGGTCAATACCGGCAAGCCGCATGCTGCCTGGCCCTTCATGCGCGCCGACTCCCACTTCGGCAAGGTGATCATGCCGACGGTCGTCGGGGCGACCGGGCATGCGCTGGGCATCGCCAACCGCCATGACTATGCCCGAGTGATGAATGCCAAGGGCGTGACCGAGTATGACCCCTTGCCGCCGATGGATGCCTTGCAGGCACGCGTCGAGTCGCCGGGCGAGGCCGTGGAGCCCGCCTCGCTCTACCGCGCCCAGCGCGAGCTTCTGCAGGAGACGCGAGAGTGACAGCAAGCCGCTGAGTATCAGTGCATCAGGGCATCAGCGCAGCAGAGCAATCAGGTCAGCAAGGACAACAGAGCAGCAAGAACAACAGAGCAGCAGCCAACGACAGCCGATCGCAACGGCAGGAGGACGAGCAGCACCGAGAGCAAGCAAGGCGGCGAATCGCGCCGCGCGACACGTGATTGACGGAAGTGGTTGTTGGAAGACGCGACACAACAATAACGCCAATGAAGGGACATCCCATGAGTCAGCACATCATTCGACCCGCACGCCTGCGTTACGCCATCGCCTTCGCCACGGCGGCGGGGCTTGCCGGCCTTTCCAGTCAGGCCATGGCCGATCAGTATCAGGATGCGGCAAGGAAGTGGATCGATCAGGAGTTCTCACCCTCCACGCTGAGCAAGGACGAGCAGATGTCCGAGCTCGAATGGTTCATCAAGGCCGCTGAACCGCTGCGCGGCATGGAAATCAAGGTGGCCTCGGAAACCCTGACCACCCATGAATACGAGTCCAAGGTGCTGGCCAAGGCCTTCAGCGAGATCACCGGCATCAAGCTGACCCACGACTTGATCCAGGAAGGCGACGTCATCGAGAAACTGCAGACCCAGATGCAGTCCGGGCGCAATATCTACGATGGCTACGTCAACGACTCCGACCTGATCGGCACGCACTTCCGCTATGGCAAGGTCGTGCCGATCAGCGACATGATGGAAGGCGACGGCAAGGCCTTCACCTCGCCGACGCTGGATCTGGACGACTTCATCGGGCTGGATTTCACCACCGGCCCGGATGACAAGCTCTATCAGCTGCCGGACCAGCAGTTCGCCAACCTCTACTGGTTCCGTGCCGACTGGTTCGAGCGCGAAGATTTGAAGAAGCAGTTCAAGGACAAGTACGGCTACGAGCTGGGGGTGCCGGTCAACTGGTCGGCCTATGAGGACATCGCCGACTTCTTCACCAATGACGTCAAGGAAATCGACGGTGAGCGGGTCTACGGCCACATGGATTACGGCAAGAAGGACCCGTCACTTGGCTGGCGCTTCACCGATGCCTGGTTCTCGATGGCGGGTGCCGGCGACAAGGGCCTGCCCAACGGCCTGCCGGTGGACGAGTGGGGCATTCGTGTCGAGGAATGTCAGCCGGTGGGCTCCTCGGTGACACGTGGCGGCGCGGCCAACGGCCCGGCGGCCGTCTATGCCACCACCAAGTATGTCGACTGGCTGGGCAAGTACGCACCGCCGGAAGCCCAGGGCATGACCTTCTCCGAGTCCGGTCCGGTGCCGTCCCAGGGCAACATCGCCCAGCAGATCTTCTGGTACACCGCCTTCACCGCCGACATGACGCGGGATGGCCTGCCGGTGGTCAACGACGATGGCACCCCGAAGTGGCGCATGGCGCCGTCGCCGCATGGCCCGTACTGGGAAGAGGGCATGAAGCTTGGCTATCAGGACGTGGGCGCCTGGACCTTCTTCGATTCCACGCCGGAGAAGAATCGTCACGCGGCCTGGCTGTACGCGCAGTTCGTCACCGCCAAGACCGTCTCGCTCAAGAAGACCCTGGAAGGGCTGACGCCGATCCGCGAGTCGGATATCCAGTCCCAGGCGATGACCGATGCCGCGCCGAAGCTGGGCGGTCTGGTCGAGTTCTATCGCAGCCCGGCGCGGGTGCAGTGGTCGCCGACCGGGACCAACGTGCCGGATTACCCGAAGCTCGCCCAGCTGTGGTGGCAGTACATCTCCCAGGCCGCCAGCGGCGAAGCCACGCCGCAGGAAGCCCTCGATGGTCTGGCCAAGGCGCAGGACCGCATTCTCGAGCGTCTCGAGCGCGCCAAGGTGATGGACAACTGTGGGCCGAAGCTCAACGAGGAGCGTGATGCGGAGTACTGGTTCGCCCAGCCGGGTGCGCCGAAGGCCAAGCTGGACAACGAGAAGCCCAAGGGCGAGACCATCGCCTACGACGAGCTGCTCAAGAGCTGGAAGGAGTAAGTTTGGCCGGCGCGACAGTGCGCCTTCGAGCAGTTTCCTGAAAGACAGCAGCAACGACAACGCCCCTGCCGGTTTCCCGGCAGGGGCGTTTTTGTGCCACAGCGATCAGCGACAGCGTTTCATCACTTTCTCATTGCTGGCTTACCGTTACGGCTTTTAATTACCGCGTTCAGTCACGGCTCTCAATCACGGTAGAGATCGATGCTCGGGCAGGAGCAGATCAACTGACGATCGCCGTGCACGTTGTCGACCCGGTTGACCGCCGGCCACTGCTTGGCGGCCTTGACGTGCTCGCTGGGGAAGGCGCCGATCTCGCGGGAGTAGCTGCGCGTCCACTCGGCGTCCATCAGGTCGGCCTGGGTGTGCGGCGCGTGCACCAGCGGGTTGTCTTCCAGGGTCCACTCACCTTGCTCGACACGGGTGATCTCGGCGCGAATCGCGATCATCGCCTCACAGAAACGGTCGATCTCGTAGAGCGACTCGGACTCGGTGGGCTCGACCATCAGCGTGCCCGCCACCGGGAACGACATGGTCGGCGCGTGGAAGCCGTAGTCGATCAGACGCTTGGCGATGTCTTCCTCGCTGATGCCGGAAGCGGCCTTCAGCGGGCGGATATCGATGATGCACTCATGCGCCACGGTGCCGTTCTTGCCGCGATAGAGCACCGGATAGTGCCCATCGAGACGCGTGGCGATGTAGTTGGCGTTGAGGATCGCAAGCTCGGTGGCTTCACGCAGCCCCTGCGCGCCCATCATCTTGATGTAGGCCCAGGAGATCGGCAGGATCGCCGCGGAACCGAAGGCGGCGGCCGAGACGGCGGTGCATTCCGGCTTCACGCCTTCCAGCGGGGTGACCACGTGGTTGGAGACGAACGGCGCCAGGTGGGCCTTGATGCCGATCGGGCCCATGCCCGGGCCGCCGCCACCGTGGGGAATGCAGAAGGTCTTGTGCAGGTTGAGGTGCGAGACATCGCCGCCGAAGTCACCCGGGCGGCAGATGCCGACCTGAGCGTTCATGTTGGCGCCGTCGATGTAGACCTGGCCGCCGTGGTCGTGAACGACCTGACAGGCCTCGCGCACGGTTTCCTCGAACACGCCGTGGGTGGACGGGTAGGTGATCATGATCGCGGACAGCTTGTCGCTGTGCTGTTCGGCCTTGGCGCGCAGGTCGGCGATGTCGATGTTGCCGTTGGCGTCACACTCGACCACCACCACCTTCATGGCGGCCATCGCGGCGGAGGCCGGGTTGGTGCCGTGGGCGGAGCTGGGGATCAGGCAGATGTCGCGCGCGCCTTCGCCGATGGAGGCCTGGTAGCGACGGATCGCGACCAGCCCCGCGTATTCCCCCTGCGCGCCGGAATTCGGCTGCATGGAGATGGCGTCGTAGCCGGTGATCTCGACCAGGAAGGCCGACAGCTCATCGATCATCTGCTTGTAGCCGACTACCTGATCCGACGGTGCGAAGGGATGGACGTTGGCGAATTCGGGCCAGGTGACCGGGATCATCTCGGTGGTGGCGTTCAGCTTCATGGTGCAGCTGCCCAGCGGAATCATCGCGTGGGTCAGCGACAGGTCCTTGTTCTCCAGACGCTTCAGGTAGCGCAGCATCTCGGTTTCCGAGTGGTAGCGGCTGAAGGTCGGGTGGGTCAGGAAGTCGCTGTCACGCTGGCAGGCCGCCGGAATCGCGCTTGCGCCCTTGGCCAGCAGGTCCTGGTCCAGCGCGGCGACGGACAGGCCGTGCTCCTCGCCGAGCAGCACGTCGAACAGCACGCCGACGTCAGCGGCGGTGGTGGTCTCGTCGAGGTTGATGGTGATGCGGCCGTCGCCGTGGTGGCGCAGGTTGATCTCGTGGGTCAGCTCGCGACCGTGGATCTTGCCCTCATCCACGCCGGTCACGGTGATGGCATCGAACCAGCTGTCGTGGGCCAGTGCCATGCCGCAACGGCTGACGCCCTCGGCGAGAATGCTGGTCAGGCGATGCACGCGGGTGGCGATGCGCTTGAGGCCCTCGGCACCGTGATAGACGGCGTAGAAGCCGGCGATGTTGGCCAGCAGTGCCTGGGCGGTACAGATGTTGGAGGTCGCCTTCTCGCGGCGGATGTGCTGCTCGCGGGTCTGCATCGCCATGCGCAGTGCCGGGTTGCCGCGTGAGTCCTTGGAGACGCCGATGATGCGGCCCGGGATGGAGCGCTTGAGCTTGTCGGTGGTGGCGAAGAAGGCCGCGTGCGGGCCGCCGAAGCCCATCGGCACGCCGAAGCGCTGGGAGGTACCGACGACGATGTCGGCGCCGAGGCTGCCCGGCGACTTGAGCAGCACCAGGCTCAGCAGGTCGGCGGCCACCACGCTCATCGCGCCATTGGCGCGCGCGGCGTCCAGCAGCGGCGCGAGGTCGCGCACCTGACCGGTGTTGCCCGGATACTGGAAGAGGGCGCCGAAGATGTCGTGCTCGCCGACGTTCTCGGCGGCATCGATGATCAGCTCGAAGCCGAAGTAGTCGGCGCGGGTGCGCATGACGTCCAGGGTCTGCGGCAGCACGTCATCGGCGATGAAGAAGCGCTTGCTCTTGCTCTTCTTGTTGCCGCGTTGACACAGCGCCATGGCCTCGGCAGCGGCGGTGGCTTCGTCCAGCAGGCTGGCGTTGGCCAGCTCCATGCCGGTCAGGTCCATCACCGCCTGCTGGAAGTTGAGCAGTCCTTCGAGACGGCCCTGGGCGATTTCCGGCTGATACGGCGTATAGGCGGTGTACCAGCCCGGATTTTCCAGCACGTTGCGTTGGATGACCGCCGGCAGGTGGGTGTTGTGGTAACCCTGACCGATATAGGTCTTGAACACCTTGTTCTGACGCGCGAGGCGCTTCAGGTAGTCCAGTGCTTCGGATTCCGTGCGTGGCCCTTCGAGATCCAGCTCACGGCCCAGACGAATGGCGGTGGGCACCGTGCGGTCGATGAGCGTGGCGATGCTCTCTTCGCCCAGCGTCGCCAACATGCGCGTCACATTGGCATCGGTCGGCCCATTGTGGCGGGAGATGAAATCGTCGTGTCCGGCCAGCTGGGCCAGGGTAAGCGTCTCGTGAGCCATGCAAGAAATCCTGTGCTGCAACGGGGACTGCAGAGGGCAGTCCGCGGGAGGAACATCACCGTGCCAGCGAGGAAGCGGCGGGCAGGGCGTCGGGAATCATGGGGGCATCGACATCACTGCCGAGCATGCTGCAGTTGCTTCACTCCCCGCGCGACCTGCAAGGGCGGTCGTGTCAGGGGCGTCGTGCCATCGAAACGGGGTGGCGCAGTCACGAGGGTGGCTGTGCGCGAGTGCGGCTATATGCGAGCGCGGAAAGGCGCTGAAACCTCCTGCCCTGAGCGTCTGCGGCATGGACAGGAGGTTGACGGCGATCAGGCTTCGCTTTCGACCAGCTGAGAATAGGCATCAGCGTCGAGCAGCTTGTCGAGTTCGGCGCTGTCAGCGACCTTCATCTTCAGAATCCAGGCATCGTCATAGGGGCTTTCGTTGACGGATTCCGGCGCGTCTTCGAGGCTCTCGTTGACGGCGATGACTTCACCGGCCAGCGGCGCGTACAGATCAGAGGCCGCCTTGACGGACTCGATGACCCCGAACTCTTCTTCCAGCGCCAGCTCACGGCCGACTTCCGGCAGTTCGACGAAGACGACGTCGCCCAGCGCTTCCTGGGCGTGGTCGGTGATCCCGATGGTCACGGTGCCATCACCGTTGTCCTGAACCCACTCGTGACTCTCGGTGTACTTCAGCGTGGCGGGAATATTGCTCATGAGTGTTTTCCTATGTGAAAAGATTTTCTGATTCAGGGAATCGGTACGTCATTATGCCCCAAGGTCCCGGCGTGTGGCAGTGGCAGACTGCCGCGTGATGCTACGACTTTGGGCGTGTATTGCTGACGGCCGTACCTCTATCGTGGTCTGTCACTCTTCGGGCGTCCAGTGTCTTGCGTGGTTCACTCATGAAGCCCGCCATCACGGGCCTGCCTGGCCCATGGATGTGCATCGCTGGCCAGGCCGCCCAGCGCCTTTCCAGCGCGCCGTGACACCTCGTGAGAGGTTGAGTGCATTGCAGCAGCGCGGGAGATCGGTCGCGCCAGTGGGCGAGGATGTCCGGGTCACTGTTGCGAGGCGCTCAAACTCGCGTTATGGTGCCGACAGTTTCTTATCGGAAACTTGTTTCCATGTTGTGTCGTGAAGACCCGGCTGTCAATGCCTGATGCGTTCGAGCAGAGCGAACCTGATGAGAGCGCGTGAGAGTGCTAGTGGCGCTGAGGGAGTCTTTACCTGAGGGTTACCGCGCCGGGCATGCGGCTCGGCTTTCGGTTCGTCATTTGTCTCGACATCCGGCTCGGTTTGTTGTGAGACTTTTTTCGTCAGTCTCGAGATCACCCGGCGCAGGATCTGCTGCCAGAAGACACGATGAGGCGATGAAACATGCGAGTTGGCGCAGTCTCATCGTACTTTTTACGCAATGATTGCCTCACCTGCCAGCGTAAAGCCCTGTTGGGCTAGTGAAGTGAGATAGCTTCCGCTAATGTGAGCTGTCCCAACGGTGAAAATGCCGTGGGAGGCTCGTCGCGGGTCGATCACCCGCCTGGGGATGGTACCGCCACGAGTCACTGCGCATCGTGTGATAACAACAATTCAGCGGAGGAAATCTGCGTGGAAATGATCAGTTCCGTCTTTAGTGCCATCAATGGCGTCGTCTGGGGCCCATTGATGCTGATCCTGTTGCTCGGGGTCGGCTTCTATCTTCAGGCAGGCCTCAAGGGCATGCCGCTTCGCAAGTTGGGTACCGGCTTCAAGCTGTTGTGGAATGGTCGTGCGCCGGGCAAGGATGGCGACGGCGAGATTTCTCCTTTCAATGCCCTGATGACGTCGCTGTCGGCGACCATCGGTACCGGCAACATCGCGGGCGTGGCAACCGCCATCGCGCTGGGTGGCCCGGGGGCGATCTTCTGGATGTGGATCACCGCGCTGGTCGGCATGGCGACCAAGTACGCCGAGGCCGTGTGTGCCGTGCGTTATCGTGAAGTCGATGACACCGGCAACCATGTCGGTGGCCCGATGTACTACATCCGCAACGGTCTGGGCGCCAAGTGGGGCTGGCTGGGCGGTGCCTTCGCCTTCTTCGGTTGCTTCGCGGCCTTCGGCATCGGCAACACCGTGCAGTCCAACTCGGTCGCGGATGCGCTGGAAACGTCCTTCGCCATCCCGCACTGGGTCTCCGGTGTGGTGATGATGGTGCTGGCCGGCGCCGTGATTCTCGGTGGCATCAAGCGTATCTCCAGCGTGGCGGGCAAGCTGGTGCCGTTCATGGCCATCGCCTACTTCCTGGCCGGCATCATCATCCTGGTGATCAACGCCGACCAGATCGGCCATGCCTTCGGCCTCATCTTCACCTATGCCTTCAATCCGGTCGCGGCTACCGGCGGCTTTGCCGGGGCAGCGGTGATGGCCGCCATCCGCTTCGGTGTGGCGCGCGGTATCTTCTCCAATGAAGCGGGCCTGGGCAGTGCGCCCATCGCCCACGCGGCGGCGCAGACCAAGAACCCGGTTCGTCAGGGGCTGGTCGCGATGCTGGGGACCTTCATCGACACCATCATCATCTGCACCATCACGGCGCTGGCGATCATCACTTCCGGCCTGTGGTCTTCCGGGGAAACCGGCGCGGCCCTGACCTCGATGTCCTTCGATCAGGCGCTGCCGGGCGTGGGCAACCACCTGGTGGCCATCGCGCTGGCGGTCTTCGCCTTCACCACCATTCTTGGCTGGTCCTTCTATGGTGAGAAGTGCTTCCAGTACCTGTTCGGTACGCGTGCCATCATGCTGTATCGCATCGTGTTCGTGATCGCGATTCCGCTGGGCGCGATGGCCAAGCTCGACCTGATCTGGCTGATGGCGGACACCTTCAATGCGCTGATGGCGATTCCGAACCTGATCGGTCTGGCGCTGCTGTCGCCGGTGGTCTTCAAGCTGACGCGTGATTATTTTGATGGCAAGGAAGTGCTGGCTGGCGAAGATCGCTGAACGACGCTGATGACTCGCCTGGCCCTACCGTGCCACTGACTGCCTTCTGCATCGCTCGGGTCACCTGATCTGGGCGGTGCAGGCGCAGGGTGCCCTGTTCAAGTCGGCAGTGCTCTTGAGAGCAGTGCCCATGCCGGCAGGGCTCCTGACAGCGGTGCCCTGACAGCAGTGCCCATGACAACAAGCCTCTAGAGAGCGTGTGCCGTTCGGGTGCCATCTCTGAGAGTCATCGCAAGCCAACCTGGAGAATGACGATGTCCGATTCCGCCGCAGTGACGGGTCTCAAGCAGACCGCCCTTCATGACCTGCATGTCGAGCAGGGGGCCAGGATGGTCGAGTTCGCCGGCTATTCCATGCCCGTGCAGTACCCGCTTGGCGTCAAGAAGGAGCATGAACACACGCGCGCCAAGGCAGGGCTGTTCGATGTCTCGCACATGGGGCAGTTGATCCTGCGTGGCGAGAATGTGCAGGCGGCGCTGGAGGCCCTGGTGCCGACGGATATCATCGACCTGCCGGTGGGCATGCAGCGCTATGGCCTGCTGACCTCCGACACTGGCGGTATCCTGGATGACTTGATGATCGTCAATGGCGGTGATCACCTCTACGTGGTGGTGAACGCTGCCTGCAAGGATCAGGACATCGCGCACCTGCGGGTCGGCCTGCCGATGGATATCGAGCTTGAGGTGCTGGATGATCGGGCACTGCTCGCACTGCAGGGGCCGATGGCTCACGCGGTGATGCAGCGTCTGTCGCCCGAGGCCTGCGAGCTGACCTTCATGCACCATGCCCACGTCACCATCGAGGGCATCGAGTGTTGGGTCAGCCGCAGTGGCTATACCGGCGAGGATGGCTTCGAGATCTCCGTGCCCGATGCCGACGCAGAGCGTTTCGTGCGTCTGTTGCTGGCGATTGAGGAGGTGGAGTTCATCGGTCTTGGCGCGCGGGACTCGCTGCGTCTCGAGGCGGGGCTGTGCCTGTACGGTCACGATCTCGATACCACCACCTCGCCGGTGGAAGGCAGCCTGATCTGGGCGTTGGGCAAGGTGCGTCGTCAGGGCGGCGAGCGTGAAGGCGGCTTCCCGGGGGCCGATGTCATCCTGACCCAGATCGCCAACAAGGATCACACCCGCAAGCGGGTGGGGCTGGTTGCCCAGGGGCGTGCGCCTATCCGCGAAGGGGCTGAGCTCTATGATGCCCAGGACAATCGTATCGGTGTGGTGACCTCCGGCAGCTTCGGGCCGACCTATGGCAAGCCGGTGGCGATGGGCTACGTGAGCATCGCTCACAGCGCACTCGAGACCGAAGTGTTTGCCGATGTGCGTGGCAAGCGTCTGCCGATGACGGTGACGAAGATGCCGTTCGTCGAGCAGCGCTACTATCGGGGGTAAGCGCACCGTGGTCAGGTGAGCCACAGTCAGGCTCGCTGCGAGGCGTGACGACCCGTCGCGGGTAGCAGCGCCTTGAAGAGATACGAAAAGGAAGGGAAACGAAAAAGGGACTGCCCAGGCAGTCCCTTTTTTCATGTCTGGCACTCGGGCATGCGGAGGGATGCGATACCCCGCGGCGTGCGCGAACGCCAGACGCAGAAAAGCCCGCCGAAGCGGGCTTTTCTGTCGGAGGAGGGGTTAGCCTCTTCCAGCTAAAATCAAAGCTTAGTCGATCAGCTTGATGTTAGCGGCCTGGAGGCCTTTCTTGCCCTGGGTGACGTCGAAGGAGACCTTCTGACCGTCTTGCAGAGACTTGAAGCCTTCAGCCTGGATTTCGGAGAAGTGTGCGAACAGGTCGTCACCGTTGTCGTCCGGAGAAATGAAGCCGAAACCTTTGGTGTCGTTGAACCACTTGACTGTGCCAGTTGCCATGATCGTAATTCCTTACTGATGATATTGCCGGGAGTTACCCGATAAACGTGGGTAAAACAAGGAGGATATACACCAGGTACCGAAGTGCTTCGATCACGACTGACGATATTCGACTTGCTAACCAACGAGAGCAATACTGCGCTGCTCGGGCGGTAAGGTCAAATGAAATATCAAAAACTTATCCTTTTGCCTAATAATCGTGCGCAGAATTCGCCCGCAAAGCCGTGCCAATAGTGCTGAGAATTTCGCCACACCGAGGGCAAGGAGTCCGCTTGTTTTTTATCCCGTTATCTTGGTGTGAGCGATGACACCTGTAGGTAAAAGACCATAGTGCGGCTTTTCTTGTATAGGGGGTTGAATGGCGCAAAGCCCCGTATGGCGGGCGATGGACACAAAAAAGCCGGCAGCGATGGCAGCGCTGCCGGCGGATGGCGTCGAAGCCATCAAGGCTCTCGGAGAGAGGATGTGATGCGCCCATCACATCATGAGAGATTTTCCTCAAAAGAGTCGGCAAAAATCCGTGGGATGCCGGGGCCGTGTTTTGCCACCCTCGAGCGAAATTGTTTCATGAGTCAAAAGTGGCTCGAAGGTCAAAAGCGGCGCGAGGGTGGCCAGTGCCCGGGGGCAGAAGGTGCCTCAGGCGTCCAGCTGCATTTCCGGCACGTGTTCGGGGACGACCAGTTTGCCTGCGGTCAGGCGCTCGATTTCCTCGACGCTCACGCCTGGCGCGCGCTCCAGCAGGTGGAAGGCACCATCCTTGATCTCGAGGAAGGCGAGGTCCGTCAGCACGCGACGGATGCAGCCGGCACCGGTCAGCGGCAGTTCGCACTGGCTGAGCAGCTTGGATTCGCCGTGCTTGGAGGCGTGGGTCATGGTGCAGATGATGTTCTCGGCACCGGCGACCAGGTCCATGGCGCCGCCCATGCCCTTGACCAGCTTGTTGGGGATCATCCAGCTGGCGATGTTGCCGTTCACGTCGACCTCGAAGGCGCCGAGCACCGTGAGGTCGACGTGGCCGCCACGGATCATGGCGAAGGATTCGGCCGAATCGAAGATGGCGGCGCCATCGATGGCGGTCACGGTTTCCTTGCCGGCGTTGATCATGTCGGCGTCGACTTCGTCTTCATAGGGGTAGCGACCCATGCCGAGCAGGCCATTTTCGGACTGCAGCATCACCTCGATACCGTCGGGGATATAGTTGGCCACCAGTGTCGGGATGCCGATTCCCAGATTGACGTAGGAGCCGTCCTGGATTTCCTGAGCCACTCGCTGGGCCATCTGTTCGCGTGTCAAAGCCATGATTGTTTCCTTGTCTTGGGTGCCATCAACCATGAGGCACTGTGCCGTGTCGTGAAGGCGGTCGAGAAAGTTCGCCGTGGGGCCTGTCGCCCTGATGGCGGCGATTCATGCCGGCGGAGCCCTGGGCTCAACGCGAGCGGACGGTGCGTTTCTCGATGCGCTTCTCGAAGTTGCCCTTGATGACGCGATCCACATAGATGCCGGGCGTGTGGATGTCGGCGGGGTCCAGTTCCCCCGGCTCGACCAGCTCTTCGACTTCGACCACGGTGATCTTGCCGGCGGTGGCGGCCAGCGGGTTGAAGTTGCGCGCGGTATGGCGGTAGACGACGTTGCCGTAGCGGTCCGCCTTCCAGGCCTTGACGATGGCGAAGTCGCCCTTGATGGACTCTTCCAGGATGTAGGGGCGGCCATCGAACTCGCGCACTTCCTTGCCTTCGCCGATCGGTGTGCCGTAACCGGTGGCGGTGAAGAAGGCGGGGATACCGGCGCCGGCAGCACGCATCTTCTCGGCCAGCGTGCCCTGGGGAGTGAGGATCACTTCCAGATCGCCGTCGAGCAGCTGCTTCTCGAACAGCGCATTCTCGCCGACGTAGGAGGCAATCATGGTCTTGATCTGACGGTCTTCCAGCAGGATACCGAGCCCGAAGCCATCGACGCCGCAGTTGTTGGATACCACGGTGAGGTCCTTGGCGCCGAGGCGCTTGATCTCTGCAATCAGGTTCTCCGGGATACCACACAGGCCGAAGCCACCGGCGATTACCGTCATGCCATCTTCGAGGCCTGCCATGGCCTCCGCGTAGCTGGTTACCACCTTGTTGAATCCTGCCATGCGAATCTCCTTGAGTATCCAAGCTGTTGTTGTCGGGATGTCTTCATCATTGCCGACAATCCTGAGTCTGTATATATTTAATAAGTTTGTTTTTTCTATCCATTGATCAGTTTTTGATAAGAATAGATCTGCTGTTTATCGAACCTGCTCGCGAGGAAAAAGCCTGCCAAACCCCATACTGGCGCGGCTGACGCGGTAGCGGGGCGGAATGGCCTGAGCTGAGCGGTCAGTCATGTGAGAGCTTCGTGGCTGTCATCTATGACCAATGGCCTAGATGCCCTGCAAGCCTGACCTGCGAGCGCCTGCTCTGCGAGCAACAGACGACGAACTGCGCTACATCACCTCTTGTGACATCTCTTGAAACAACCCCGGGACAGGACACGACATGACTCTCAAACAGCTGAAGGCCTTCGTGGCCGTGGCGCGCACGCTGTCCTTCGCCGAGGCGGGCACGCTGGTACATCTCTCGCAGCCGGCCCTGTCGTTGGCGGTCAAGAATCTGGAGGAGTCGCTGGGCGGGCGCCTGTTTCAGCGCTCGACCCGACAGGTCAGCCTGACGCCGGAGGGGCGCGCCTTCTTCCCGCTGGCCAGGCGTCTGCTGTCGGACTGGGAGCATGCCGAGGATGAGATGCGCCAGCGCTTCAGTCTCGGGCGCGGCCGCGTGGCTCTGGCCGCGATGCCGACCTTCGCCGGCAATCTGCTGCCCGGGGTGCTGGCCGATTTTCGCCGCCAATATCCGGAGATCACCATCGAAGTGAACGATGTCATCGCCGAAGAGGTGGTCGAGCGGGTCACCGATGGCCGCGTCGAGCTGGGGATCTGCTTCGACCCCGGCGTGCGGCAGGACCTGGTGTTCGAGCTGCTGTTCGAGGACCGCTATGTGGCGATCATTCCCCCCGGCCATGCCTTGCTGGCAGAGGCGCCGACCTCCATCGAGTGGTCACGACTGCTCAAGGAAGACTTCATCACGCTGCAGCGGCCCTCGGGGGTGCGTCGCATGCTCGAGAAGCGCCTCGAGGATGCGGGCATGGCGCTGCATGTCGCCTTCGAGACTCACCAGCTGGTCACCTGCGGTCGCATGGTGGCGGAAGGTCTGGGCGTCAGCGCGGTGCCGGCGATGAGCGCGGCGCAGATGAGTGCGCTGGGTTGTCAGTGTCTGCCGCTGACAGGCCCCGAGATTCAGCAGCGGGTCGGGGTGATCCGTCGCGGCCGCCATGAGCTGTCGGTGGCGGTACAGGCGATGCTGGAGACCCTGCGCGCGCGTTACCCGTCGGCGGATTGAGTCCGGGGCGCAGTGACGCTGGAAGGGGCAACAAAAAGGGACAATAAAGCAGGCGTTAGAGCTGGAAGAGAGCAGGAAGAGGGCAAGAGGAGAGCGAGAAGAGAGAAAGCAGAGTGCACAAGAAAGATGACCTCAGCGCGAGGGCGTCAGCAACTGGCGGTAGGTCAGGCTGATGCGTAGCCCCTCCAGCTTGCGCGGCGGCAGCGCATGATGGAGGCGGTCCTGACAACCACGGCCCATCACCAGCAGCGAGCCGTGCGGCAGCCACAGATTGAACGCCGGCGTGTCGGCATAGGGGCTGCGCGGATGGCCCTTGAAGCGCAGGGGGCGCTCTCGTCCCAGCGAGATGGCGAGCACGATCGGGCGAGTGCCCAGTTCCGGCTCGTTGTCGCTGTGCCAGCCCATGCGGTCGGCGCCATCGGCGTAGCGATTGGCCAGCAGGCTGTTGAAATGCTCCGGGATCACGGGCTCGTTGCGCCCCAGGTCATCGCGTTGCGGGCTGAGCTCGTGATTGATGGCATGACGCGACAGCTCGCCCAGCTGCCAGGCGGTCATGTGCCAGGGGTTGGGTTCGAACAGACTGCCGGAGTAGCGATAGCGGGCGCCGACATCGCCCATCCACACCTGACGGCGTGGAATCGGGTGCGTCTTGCCATGCACGCTCAGGCTGGGGCGCTGCCAGTCGAGATCGCCCTCCAGCGTGACGAGGGCCTGATCGGCCTGCAGCGGCGTCAGGGCGCGCGGCTTGAGATACAGCGGATGCAGGGGGTGGCGGTACCAGCCGTGCGCGAGGTCGAGCCAGTCCTCGGGCAGTTCGCGCGGGCGAGCTGCCAGGGCCGAGCCATCCGCCGCCGCCTGGCGCGCAGCCCCATCAGCCGCGGACGTCGAATCAGAGGTCGTGAGGGCGGCGAAGAGGTCGTCGCCAGCAGAAGGAGTCGTCATGCGGCGAGAGTGCCAGAGCCGCGTCAGGTTGGGCAAGTGGCTCTCGATTCGCGCCGACCCCGGGCTGACGCATGACTCGCGAGCATCAGGTCGTCAGCAGCGCCTCGAAGGTCAGGATGGCCACCTCGGCAAGGCCCAGCCCCAGCAGCGCGCCGGCCAGCACATCACTGACGTAATGCAGGCCAAGGATCACCCGGGAAAGCGCGATCAGCAGTGCCAGCGGTGTGACGAGGATGGCAAGCTCCGGCAGCTGCTGAGCGGTCAGGCTGGCGAAGAGGGCAGCATGCAGGGTGTGACCGCTGGGAAAGCTGTAGCGGTCCAGCGGCGGCATGGTGCAGTTGATGGTATTGAAAGTGATGAACGGGCGTTCCCGACACAGCCGTGTCTTGAGCGCGCGGTAGAGCAGTGCCCCGGCACCAGCCGCCAGGCCGAATTCCAGAAACAGCCAGCCGCCCATGGCATGGTGCAGCGGCAGGCTCAGCGTCAGCAGCGCCCACACCGGCCAGTCACCCAGGCGCGAGACGATACGAAACAGGGTGAGTATCGGCCGGAACAGCGCCAGGCGCGCGACCTGGCGGCACAGGCGCCACTCCAGAAGGTCCAGTCGCTCAAAGACGGGAAGGCTGCGATCGTGCATCGGGCTTCTCCTCGGCGTGACGCAGGCAGGTCAGAAAGCCCTCGGCGATGCGGCTCCAGCCCAATGGTTCGACGCGCACGCGGGCGGCACGTCCCAGTCTGGCGATGCGGGCCGGCCGCTGGCAGGCCTCCACCGCCTGTTCGATGAAGCGCTCCGGCTGGCTGCAGGGCGCCAGCAGGCCCTGGTGATCATCGCGGATCACCTCGGCGGCCGCCGCGTAATCGAAGGCGATCACGGCCAGTCCGCTGGCCATGGCTTCCAGCACCACATTGCCGAAGGTCTCCGACAGTGACGGGAAGACGAACAGGTCGGCACTGGCGTAATGGGCGGCCAGCGCCTCACCGGTCTGGAAGCCGGCGAAGATCGCCTCGGGCAGGCGCTGCTCCAGACGCTCGCGCAGCGGGCCGTCTCCGACCAGCACCAGGGCGAGGTCCGGTTGCACGGCCAGCATGGCCTCATAGGTGCGGATCAGCAGCTCGATGTTCTTCTCGGCGGCCAGGCGCCCGACGTGCAGCGCGACGGGTTGCTGTGAGCTGACGCCCCATGACTTGCGCAATGCTTCGCTGCGATGACTGGGCGAGAAGCGCTCGCAATCCAGGCCGCGTCCCACCACCTGCACATGCTCGAAGCCTTGCTGCATCAGGCTGTCTGCCTGGGTGCGGGTCGGTACCAGCGTCATGTTGGCGGCGTTGTGGAAGCGGCGCAGGCCGCGCCGTACCAGCGGGCGTAGCGCCTTGAGCCGGTAGTGGGTGCTGTATTGATCGAAATTGGTATGGAAGCCCGCGACCACCGGCAGGCCCAGACGGCGGGCGACCATCAGCGCGCTGATGCCCAGCGGGCCTTCGGTGGCGATATAGACGACGGAGGGGCGATGCTCGCGCCACATGCGCATCAGGCGCTGCGGCGCCGGCACGCCGACCTGCACGGTGTCATATCCGGGCAGGCGGAAGCCGCGTACCTGAAGCTCCTGCTGGACACGCGGCTCCAGGCTGCCATCTCGGGTGGCGGGACGAATGAGTTGGAGCTCACAGCCGCGTGCGATGAGTTGATCGCACAGATGACTCAAGGTATGAGCCACGCCATTGATCTCCGGATGCCAGGTTTCACTGACGAAGGCAATGCGCTCCATGACGTCTCCCTAGATGACTATTGTGGTCATTATCGAGAGAGGGAGTGACGGCGGCATAACAAGCAGGTGACGAAGCGATGACACACCCTCAACCCCTCACAACTCAGAGGTATGAGGGTTGTCTCATGAATCGTCAAGCAAGGACGACAGTCACCGGCGTGGCACCGGCGCTGTCGTCATCTGGCGGGGATTGGAGGTGGCGCCATGTCGGGCTGGCGCCGTGAAGCAACGCTGGTTCAGCGCTTCTCGAGAATCTCGCGCGGGTCGATCGGCTTGCCGCCGTGGCGCACATCGAACAGCAATTCATGCTGACCGTTGTTGCCGCGTGCGACGCGACAAAGCGGCGTGCCCGGAGTGACCTGCTGACCCACCTTGACCAGAATCTCGCCGCATTGGGCCAGCACGCTCTGCAGGTTGCCGGAGTGGTGCAGGATGACCACGTTGCCCAGTTGGCGCATGGAGTCGGCGAAGCGCACTTCGCCCCGCGCCGGTGCACTGGCGATGCCGCTGGCGGCGGTACGAATCTGCATGGGCGCCAGCTGGCCATTGCCGTTGGTGCCGAATTCACGCGTCACGCTGCCGGCGGCAGGCCAGCGCCATGACTGGCCCGGCTTCTGCAGCGGGCCGGGGTCCGGGCGGGCGACCAGGCTGCCACCGCTGGCGCGCGCGGCCGGGGCGCTGCGGCTCGGGCCACCGTTAAGCGGCACCGAGATCAGCATGCCGACATCGAGATCATTGGGGTCCTTGCCGGGGTTGGCGGCCTGAATGCGCTGCGGGCTGGCACCGAAATAGCGACCGACCTTGGAGTAGGTATCGCCGGGGCGCAGCTGATAGCGATACGGGCCGCCGGAGGGCGCCCGCTCACGCGCGGTGGGCACCAGGATGCGCTGACCGACCTTGAGGTCACGAATCTTGACGCCCGGATTGAAGCGCGTGAGGCGCAGCAGGGGAATGTCGGCATCGCGTGCGATCTGCCCCAGGGTATCGCCCTTCTGGATGGTGACCCACTGGCCGGCCGGCGAGCCGGAATAGCTGCCGGTCGCGCAGCCGCTCAGCCACAGGCCGAGACAGATCAGCGCCAGCCAGCGCAGCGCGACGCCAACACGCTGCAGAAGTGGACGGTTCACGTCAGGTTCGGCCTGCGCTCGTGCCGAGAAGTCCGCGGCATTCAGGCCGTATTCAGTGTTCATCAATGTCATTCCCTGCACGTGACAGTCGGGCATCCTTGTCCTTCCAGACCTGATTGAGCCATTGCTGGAAGCGCTCGCGATAGGCGGCGTCCGCATGATAGTTGCCGTCCAGCATCCAGGGCTCCAAGGGCCGCTGAGTGATGACGAGCGTGATGTCGCCCCCGTGACCGCACAGGAACTGCCAGAAACTGGCATCGGCATGTCGGTAATCGAGGGTGGCATCCAGAATACCGGAAAGTCGATCGCCAAGCGTGTTGATCACCTGGGCACTGCCGCCGGCACGCGGCTTGAGCAGGTGCTGGAAAGGGCTTTGCTGCTGGTTGTGCTTGGCGGGCGTGAAGCGAGTGCCTTCCACGAAGTTGAAGATCGCCATCGGCGCCTGGCGTGAGCGCTCGCACATGCGTCGCGTCGCTTCGCGATCACGCTCGGCGAGCCGCGGATTGCTGGCCAGTTTCTGCTGGCTGTAACGGCGCATGAACGGGAATTCCAACGCCCACCAGGCAAGGCCGATCACCGGTACCCAGATGAGCTCCTGCTTGAGGAAGAACTTGGGCATCGGCGTACGACGGTGCAGGGCGTACTGGAGAACGAAGATGTCAGTCCAGCTGCGATGATTGGCGATCACCAGCCACCAGCGACGTCGGGCAGACCCATCGCGTAGCGATGGCGGCACGTGGATGTCCCAGCGCGGACGCAGCACATGGCGAATCCACAGGTTGTTGGTGCCGATCCAGCCCATGGCGAGGCGGTTGAGCCCCTCCAACATGTGCAACTGCAGGCGGCGCGATGGCGTGATCAGCTTGAGTGCGGCCAGCAGGTAAAGCGGCAGCGCCCAGCACAGGGTATTGATGATCAGAAAGACAAGGCTGATGACACCTCTGATACTCGACATGCATGACTCCTTCATCAGGTGGCGCCATCGTAATTCACCCAAGAGTGGATGCCCACCCCGCTTGCGTGGGGGATGGCAACCCTGCGTTGCACGAAGCGAACGCCCCTCAGGTCGAATGGCGGGGCGCACGCAGCTGTGATGAGATGCATTGCCGGTCGTGTGACGGGTCGGTGCAAGGGAAAGGTCGTGGCAGGGTTCACGTTGAAGTCACGCCGGGCACCGTCAATCATCGCCGCCGCTGCGCGACGATATCTCAGGGAGTGAGAGTGGCATGTGGTTGCAGGGACTGTTGATCGGGCTGGCGCTGGCCGCCTTCGTGTTGATTGCCATAGAGGATGTGATCCATCTCAACAAGGCCAAGACGACCTTGTTGCTGGGCACCTTCAGCTGGTTGCTGCTGTTCATCTTCGGCCCCGCGGCCCTGGCGGTGGATGATGTCCCCGAGGCCTTGAACGAGAACCTGCTCGAGATCGCCACCTTGTGGCTGTTTCTGATGGCGGCGATGACCTTCGTGGCCTTTCTCAATGCCAAGGGGCTGATCGCCAATCTGATCTACCGCCTGCTGCCGAAACGCATCGGGGAGCGCGGCCTGCTGTATCTGACGGGACTCTTTGCCTTCGCCTTTTCATCGCTGGCCGACAACATCACCGCGACGCTGGTATCGCTGACCCTGGTGCTGTCGCTGGGCCTGGCGCCGAAGAAGACGCTGCGCTTTGCGGTGCTGGCGGTATTTGCCGTCAACTCCGGCGGCGTGGCGCTGATCACCGGGGACGTGACCACGCTGATGATCTTCCTGGCGGGCAAGGTGCGCATCAGCGAGCTGATGCTGCTGGCGCTGCCGTCCTTCCTCAGCGTGATGCTGCTGGCGACGCTACTGCTGCCCGGGCTGGGAGGCGAGGTGAACCTGGTGCGCGAGCCACGCGAGACCCGGCGTCTTGATCGTCTGGTCGCCTGGCTGTTTCTGGCCACCATCCTGTCGACCCTCGGGCTCAACGTGCTGTTTGGCGTGCCGCCGCTGCTGACCTTCCTGTTCGGGATGTCGTTGATGTTCCTGCTTGGACATGTCGCCGAACGGCGCAGCGACAGCGAAGAGCGCCGCATACTTGATTACATTCGTATTATCGAATTCGATACATTGCTATTCTTCCTCGGCATCCTGCTGATGGTCGGGGCGCTCAAGGAAGCTCGTCTGCTGGAAGGCCTGGCACAGCTCTATGCCCTGATGCCGGCGATGCAGGCCAATTATCTGGTCGGGCTGCTCTCGGCGTTGGTGGACAACGTGCCGCTGACCGCTGCAGTGCTCAAGGCGGATGTCAGCATGAACGATGCCGAGTGGCTGGCGCTGACCTATGCCGCAGGTGTGGGTGGCTCACTGCTGGTGATTGGCTCCGCCGCCGGGGTGATCGCGCTTTCCAAGGTGCGTGAGGTGAGCTTCATGAGTTATCTGCGCTTCTTCCCGGCGTTGTTACTGGCCTACAGCGTGGGCTATCTGGGGGCATACTGGCTGGGCGGGCAGATCACGAATACGCCAGTGACATTGGCGCTCTCGTCTCTAGGCTGATTTGAGGGGTGCTGGGGGGGTGTTCACTACGGCCACAGCCGCTGCCACAGTGGCCGTCTGATGCACTGCCAGATGCGTGGTCGGAAGGGGAATTGGCGCTGTTTGCGGTCGGCTGATCATTTTTTGATCAATCTGTCTGCGCTCGCCTGATCTCGATGGCGATACCTAGATGTACAGAGATTCTTCACAGCTTTTTCCACAGCTTCTGTTGATAACCTGTCTGCGACGTTAGGTTTAGAGGATCAGGCACAAGGCGCAGGCATGGCGGGGGAAAGCGGCGGGGGAAGCGGCGAGTCGTGCAGTGATGACATCATGAGGTGATGCCATGAAGAGTGATGGCAAGAGAGGGTGTGAAGGGTATGGCATGACAGGTCATGTCACTCTCTGAACACAAGAGCCCCCTACGCATGCGCAGGGGGCTGAATGCGACTCATCTCATTGCGCAGTGCTGCCAAGAGGCCATTACGCGCTGAGCTGGCACAGCGTATGTTCCGGCAGCAGTTGTTCTGCGGGACGCTGTTTTCCTTCTTGCTGAGTCGTCACCGGTGCCGTCGCCAGCAGGGCGATGCCGCCCAGCACCACCATATGCTCGTCACCGTCCGCGAACACCATGCGCTGGGCGTGGGCCGGGTAGTAGTGATACTGCAGCTTGGGATTGATGGGCAGTACCGCATGATGGCGCCCGGTCTGCGGTGCCATGCCGTAGGCCAGCATGCCCTCGCAGACCGCTTCCAGCGTTTCGCCAAGCTCTTCGGCATTGAAGCCGACATGGTGCAGGCGCGGCCCCATCACGGAGAGCCAGGCAGCCAGCGGGTTGGCCTCGAGCAGGCGCTCGAAGGTCGGCCAGTCCGGCATGTCCCACGGACGGCAGGGCGCGAGCAGGTTCTGACCCTTGCAGTCATCACGATGACTCTGACTGATCAGGCGCTTGAGCAGGTCACGGTGCATCGGCGGCAGGCTGTTGGCCTGCAGTTCCGCCAGCATGACGGCAGCGCCACCATCCGGGGGAAGCAGCAGATCGACCAGCAGGCCGCGGTCGGCCATGGCGTACTGTTTCACGCGGCGATAGCCCTGGTGGTACAGGCTGGGTAACAGTTTCTCGCTTCTGAAAGGCCCCTGATTCAGCGTCAGGAACATCAGATATTCAGGGTTGATGCTGTCTGGCCAGATATCCAGCGCCCCGATGTCGGGGTGGCGATGGACGAAGTCCAGCCATAGCTGCTGTTGGAATTCCTTGCGTTGCATGATGCCTCCTTGGACGGCCCCTATGACCTCAGTGCTGGAGCGATTATAGGTAGTCGTGCAAAGGGGTATTCAACGCCATTATCCGTTTTTTCGCGTTTCTTGATCGGAGAGTAAAAATGCCAGTGCTGGTGGCGTATTGCGTGGTTCTCATGGTGTGGTCGACGACACCGCTGGCCATCTCGTGGAGCGCTTCGGGCTGGCTGCCTGCCTGGTCGGCGATGGGCAGAATGTTAATTGCCGCATGCCTTGGTTACCCATTGTTACGCATGATGGGGCTGAAAATGGACCTTTCGCGTGGGGCACTGCGCAGCTACTCGGCAGCCGCTCTGGGTATCTGGGGTGGCATGTACTTCGCCTACCTGTCTGCGGCCTGGTTACCAAGCGGTATCATGTCGTTACTGTTTGGACTGGCACCATTGCTATCAGGGCTTTATGCACGCTGGTGGTTGAAAAGTGCTCCACTTGACAAGTTGCAGTGGATGGGGTTTGCGTTGGCATTGAGTGGACTGGCCGTCGCGGTCTCGGATTCCCTGGCGTTGCCGCCGGGCAGCTGGAAGGGAGTCTTGACCATGCTGCTGGCCGTCAATTGCTTCGCCGCCTCGGGGGTACTGGTGCAGCGCGAACGGGCAGGGCTGCATCCGCTGGTGCAGACGGAGGGTGCGCTGCTGGTCTCGCTGCCGCTCTATCTGGTGTGTGCGCTGATCGTCGATGGCGTGCCGCAGGCCCTGCCGGAGGGGCGGCCGATGGCGGCCATCCTCTACCTTGGCATCTTCGGCTCGCTGATCGGCTACCTGTGCTACTACTTCGTGCTGTCACGCCTGTCGGCCAGTACGGTGGCGCTGGCGACCTTGATCACCCCCATCTTCGCCATGAGCCTGGGCGCGGTGCTCAATGATGAGCTGATCTCCAGCCGCGTGCTCGCTGGGGCCTTGCTGATCGTGATCGGGCTGTGCGCCTATCTGTTCGGCCCGCAGTGGCGGGCGCGCCTGACGTCCCGCCGCCTGTCGCAGGGCTGAGCAGGACTCGGGCCGCTCGCCTTTCGAGGAATCGGGTCTGCACGCAAGGTGTTGCCGAGTGCCCCAACGACAAGGGCCGCCCCTGCCGGGGCGGCCCTTGTGTCTTTTCAGGCGCGACTGAGCGCTCTGACGAGTGGTGCGACGTCAGTCCTGATTGTTCTGGAACAGGCGCTTGAGCTCGACCATGGCGGCTTGCTCGCTGTTGACGAGCGCTTTCTGGTCGTGACGGTGCTCGTAGTTCTGCTTGAGCATGTTGTCATCCATTTCCCGGAACGCACGCGCCACTTCCGCCGCGCGAGCACTGGGATAGCCCATCGCCACCAGCAGTTCTCCGCCCATCTCCAGGCTGCTGGCGTAGGTGTCACGAATCACGTGCTCCACGCCCAGTTCCATCAGCTCCCAGGCGTGGTGGCGGTTACGGGCACGCACGAACAGCTTCAGGTGCGGGAATTGATGGCGCACCATGCGCACTATGCCTGTCGAGGTCTCGGCATCATCGACCGCCACCAGCATGATCCTGGCCTGCTCGGCACCCGCCGCCCGCAGCAATTCGGCGCGGCTGGCATCGGCGTAGAAGATGCGCGACCCGAACTGACGCACGAACTCGACCTGGGTGATATTGGGGTCAAGCGCGGTGAAGTTGATGCCCTGGCTCTTGAGCATGCGCGCGCTGATCTGGCCGAAGCGGCCGAAGCCGGCGATCACCACCTGCGGCGTTTCCTCACCGAAGTCCTCGTCATAGGGGCGCTTGGCTTCGCTGGTGGCGCCGAGGTGGCGGGCATAGCGATAGAGGAAGGGCGTGGCAGCCATCGACAGGGTCACCGCACTGATCACCAGGCTGGTGAGGGTCTGATCGAAGATGCCGGCGGCCATGCCGGCGGTCAACAGCACGAAGTCGAACTCACCCCCCTGTGACAGGACCGCGGCCAGCGGCAGGGCCTCGGCCATCTTGAGGCGTGCGACGCGTCCGACCAGCGTGATGACGATGACCTTGCCGAACATCAGCGCCAGCGTCAGCGCCAGCACGGTCAGCGGACGCTCCATCACCAGCGACACGTCGACCGACATGCCCACGGCCATGAAGAACAGCCCCAGCAGCAGCCCCTTGAAGGGCTCGATGTTGGCTTCCAGCTCGTGACGGTAGACGGTATCGGCCAGCAGTACCCCGGCCAGGAAGGCGCCCAGGGCCATGGACAGCCCCACCCATTCCATCAGCAGCGCCGTGCTGATCACCACGAACAAGGCCGCGGCGGTGAAGATCTCGTGGATCTCGCTGCGCGCGACCATCTTGAGCAGGCGCGGCACGACAAGGCGCCCGACGATGATGACCGCCGCGATCATGCCGATGCCCTTGGCGATGCCGATCCAGTTGGTGCCGGTGGAGGCATCGAAGTTGTCAGCGAACAGCGGCATCAGGGCCAGCAGCGGGATCACCGCCAGGTCCTGGAACAGCAGGATGGCGAAGGTCGACTGGCCGTGCGGCGTCGCCAGCTGCTGATTCTCGCTCAATACCTGCAGCGCGAAGGCGGTCGAGGACAGCGCCAGAATCAGGCCCAGCAACACGGCGGCGGGCAATTCCAGCCCCAGCCACAGGCCGACAGGGGTGAGCAGGGCGCCGCACAGCAGCATCTGGGCGCTGCCCAGGCCCGCAAGCTTGAGGCGCATGTCCCACAGGCGCTTGGGCTCCAGTTCCAGTCCGATCATGAACAGCAGCATGACGACCCCGAATTCGGCGAAGTGCAGCACTTCGCCAGGCTCCGAGATGAAACCGATCAACGACGGACCCAGCAGTACCCCGATGGCCAGATAGCCCAGGATGGAGCCGAGGCCCAGACGCTGGAAAAGTGGCACGGCAACCACCGCGCACCCCAGCAGCACGGCGCCTTCCATCAACATGTTCATGTGCGTGTCCTTGTGCATACACGGGCGGAGAAGGCAGCGATTGTCGCTGCCCCCTCCTTTTGTCGCAAGCGGCAAGGTGCGCAAGACGCGACCTTGTGTGCTGCGTTGTGGTGCGAGTAAGCGTCGTGACCAGGGGCGGGAGGCGGTGACGCAGGCACAAAAAAGCCCCCGCCAATGGCGAGGGCTTCAGCAGTGAAGCGGCTGATGGCGGCGATCAGGCCTGCGGCATCAGAGCTTCGTCCTGCACGTACTGGTTGAACTCGGTGAAGCCACCGATGTGGGTCTGATCGACGAAGATCTGCGGCACGGTCTCGACCGGCTTGCCGATGGTCTTTTCCATGTCGGCCTTGCTGATGCCTTCGGCATGGATGTCGATGTAGCGGAAGTCGAAATCATCGCGCTTGGCGGTGAGCTCTTCCGCGAGGTCCTTGGCGCGGACACAGAAAGGGCAACCCGGACGACCGAAAATGACTGCAAGCATGAGACTCTCCTAAGGTTCGTGACTCTCGTTCAGCCCGTACTGGGTGGGCCGAGAAAATGGCGCCGGCACTGCCGGTGAGTAATCGATGACCGCCATTGTGCTTGAGCCTGCCCGGGTTTGCCAATTGAGCCGTACTACCAAAGTCATTGGGGCAATCAATCACTGCCGTGCTGAGGATTAGCCCATCAGCAGCAGATTGGCGCCAAAGCCACCGACGATCAGCAGCGTGAACAGGATCAGCGCGAGCAGGAAAGGCTTCATGCCCAGTGAGCGCAGACGATCGATGCGAGTCTCGACGCCCAGGCCCGCCATGGCCATGGTCAGTGCCACGCTGCCGAGGGTAGAGAGGCTTGAGTGCACTGCCGCCGGGATCTCGCCGGTGCTGTTGATGCCGGCCATGGCGATGAAGCCCAACGCGAACCACGGAATCGTCATGCTGCCGCCGGTCTCGCGGTCATCGCCTTCGGTACGGGCCCGCATCGCCCACAGCTTCGGCAACAGCAGCAGGAAGGGTACCAGCATCATCACGCGCATCAACTTGACGATCAGCGCATTGGCCAGGGCGTCCGGGCCGACCGCTTCACCGGCGGCCACGACCTGAGCGACCTCGTGGATGGTGGAGCCGATATAGATGCCGAACAGGCCTTCATGCATGCCACTCAGCGGGTAGAGCAGCGGGTAGACCAGCATCGCCAGCGAGCCGAACAGCACCACCGTGGCGACGGCCATGGCGGTGGCCGCCGGGCGTGCCTTGATCATTGATTCGGTCGCCAGTACCGCCGCGGCGCCACAGATGGCGGAACCGGCACTGGTCAGCAGTGCGGTGTCGCGGTCCAGCCCCAGCCAGCGCGTGCCGATGAAGTAGCCGCTGCTCAGCACCGCGGTGATCACCAGCACATCGAGGAAGACGACGCTCCAGCCCAGGCCGAGAATCTGCTGCAGGGTGATGGAGAGGCCGAACAGGATGATGCCGAGACGCAGCAGCTTCTTGGTCGCGATATGCAGCCCCGGGGAGAGCGCCGCGGCGTGCCGGCTGGTGATCGGCAGGTTGCCGACCACGATACCGCACAGCAGGGCGAAGACCAGCGGGCTGATGCCGGTGGAGGCCAGCGCCGGAATGGAATGCAGTGCCAGTCCCACCAGGGTCAGGCCGCCACACAGGGCGAGGCCCGGCAACATGCGGCGCAAGCGCTCGGCAGTGGCGGGGGGAGTCAGGGTCTGTGCGTCCATGAGCATTCTCCTTGAGGAAAGTGGCCTATCCCGTGCGGAACATGGCCTGTCTTGTTATGGGTCGTGCGCTGGCGTGTGGTGCACGGCTGTCATCGGCAAGGGCGCTTGAGTCTGCGTCGCTTGCTTAGTGCCTCTGGTTTGATGATTAGTCTATTCGGGAATATTATTCGGCAGTTAGTCGATTATTCTTTTATTACATACCGGAAAAACCGATATGCAGATCCACATCACGCTGCGCCAGTTGCAAGTGTTCGTGGCGGTGACCCGCCACGGCTCCGTCAGCGCCGCGGCGCGCGAGATCGGCCTGTCGCAATCGGCGGCGAGTCAGGGGCTATCCGAGCTTGAGCGTCATCTCGAGGTGCAGCTGTTCGAGCGCCTCGGTCGCCGCCTGGCCCTGAACGCCAATGGTCGTCGCCTGTTGGCGCGCGCCGAGCAACTGCTGGAACAGACCCACGCGCTGGAGCTGGAGGCGCGTGAGCCCGGCGTGGTGGATGGCAACCTGCGTGGCGAGCTGGAAATCGCTGCCAGCGCCACCATCGGCACCTGGTTGTTGCCGGGGCTGGCGGGGGCCTTCATGCGCGAACATCCGGGCACCGAGCTCAACCTGCGTCTGCGCAATACCCATCAGGTGGTGGAGGCGGTGCTCAACTATGACGCCGAACTCGGCCTGATCGAGGGTGACTGCCATGCGCCGCGCCTGATGAGCCAGACCTGGCGCGAGGATGAGCTGGTGGTGGTGGCGCCCCCGAGCCATCCGCTGGCCGTGCGTGGCGTGGCGCTCAGCGATGAGGACCTCGCCACCGCCGACTGGATTCTGCGCGAGGGGGGCTCGGGCACGCGGGCGGTCTTCGAGCGTGCACTGCACGGGCGGATCGAGCGCCTCAAGGTACGCATGGAGCTGGGCCAGCACGAGGCCATCAAGCAAGCCGTATTCGCCGGGCTGGGGCTGGGATGTCTGTCGCGGCTGTCAGTGGCGGCCGAGATCGCGCGTGGCGAGCTGGTGGTGCTGGCCACGCCCCAGCTCAACCTGAAGCGGCGCTTCTCGATGCTGTGGCACCCGGAGCGTTACCGCAGCCCGCTGTGGCAGGCGGTCAAGGTCTATCTGGAAGCCAGCCCGCGCTGAGCCGTCGAGGACGGAGCCGCCGCGCGCTTGATAGTTTGCTAACATAGGCGCTCCCCGCGAGCCGGCTGCCGCCGAGCCACGCCGCTGAGCCACGCCGCTGAGCCTGAGCTACCGCGCCTGAGCTACTGCGCCTGAGCCACGGGGAGCGTAACGGTCTGTCTAGCGTCCATGGAGATGATGATGAGCACAACGGTCGAGCTTTATTACCACGAGAGCGATGCTCGTGATGGCGCCGAGGAACAGACAACGAGCCAGCAGGACGCGACGCCGCTGGTCATTCTTCACGGCCTGTTCGGCAGTGCCGACAACTGGCGTTCGCATATCAAGTCGTGGTCGCGGACGCGCCGCGTGATCGCGGTGGATCTGCGCAACCACGGCCGCAGTCCGCACGTGGCCGGCATGAGCTACCCCGAGCAGGCCGCGGATGTCCTCGCGCTGCTCGACCGCCTTGCCATCGAGCGCTGTGACCTGCTGGGCCACTCGATGGGCGGCAAGGTCGCCATGCAGGTCGCACTCGAGGCGCCCGAGCGTCTGCGCAGCCTGCTGATCGCCGATATCGCGCCGGTCGCCTATGGCCACGGGCATGACGATATCTTTGCCGCCTTCGAGGCGGTACGTGACGCGCGCCCGGCCTCACGCAAGGAGGCCGACACGGTGATGGCGCAGCATGTCGATACCCCGGCCATTCGCCAGTTCCTCGCCACCAATCTGGTGCGTCTCGACGATGGCGCCATGGGCTGGCGCGTCGGGCTGGACCATATCGCGGCGGGCTACCCGCAGATCGTCGAGGCGCCGCACGGTCAGGGGCCAATCGAGCTGCCGGCGCTGCTGCTGTGGGGCTCGCGCTCCAACTATGTGCAGGCCGAGGGCCTGGCGACGATGCGCGAGCACTTCCCTGCGCTGGAAGATGACTCGCTGGAGGCCGGCCATTGGCTGCACGCCGAGCGTGCCAGCGAGTTCCAGCAGGCGGTGGTGGCGTTCCTTGATCGCGTCGCACGCGCTTGAGTACGCCGAGCAGCCACTCCGAAAATCGTCAGCCGGCCGCGAGCGAGCGGGTCATCCCGCCGGTGACCACCCACGAGCGCCTGGTGGTGGCGCTGGTCACCCTGCTGCAGTTCGCCGTCATCATGGGCTTCACCATGGTGATGGCGCTGGGCCCCGACTTTGCCACCTCGCTGGGCATTCCGCTGGATCACCTTGGCTATATCGTCGGCAGTTATCCGCTGGCCGCCGCGGTGGGCACTCTGCTGTGGACGCGACACGCCGATCGCTTCGATCGGCGCTGGGCGGTGTTGGGCTTCCTGTTCGGCGCGGCGCTCTGTCACCTGATCGCCAGCTTTGCCACCGACTTCGAGACCTTGCTGGCGGCGCGCATGCTGGGCGGCCTGTTCGGCGGGCCGGCGGCGGCGACGGCGCTGGCCATCGTGATCGACGTGGTGCCGGGAGTACGTCGGGGGCGTGCCATGGGCCTGGTGATGGGTGCCTTCTCGGTGGCCTCGGTGCTGGGGCTGCCGTTTGCGCTGTGGCTGTCGCAGGGCTTCGGCTGGCAGGCGCCATTTCGCGCCGTGGCACTGTTGGCGCTGCTGGTATGCGGGCTGCTGGCCTGGATACTGCCGCCTATCCGCGGCCATCTCGATAACCCCGAGACACGTCAGCGCAGCCGCAAGGGCACCACGATCCTGAAGATCCTGGCCCAGCCCGACCATCGGCTGGGGTTGGCGCTGATCGCCACGGCGATGTTCAGCAACTTCCTGGTGATTCCCAACCTGGCAAGCTATCTGCTGTTCAATCTGGGCCTGCCGCGTGAGGATCTCGGTGGGCTCTACATGATCGGTGGCGGCCTGTCGCTGGTCGGCATGCAACTCACGGGGCGGCTGTGTGATCGCTATGGCTGTGTCTGGCCGGGCACCATCACCTGCCTGATGACGGCGCTGGTCGGCTGGGCCTTCCTACTGCATTCGCCGGGACCGTCGCTGATCTGGATCGGCTTCGGCGCCTACATGCTGTTCTCGTCGGCGCGGCGTGTGACCCAGAATACGCTCAACAGCTTCATTCCCGCCGACCACGAGCGAGCGGCCTTCACCAGCACCCAGAGTGCCGTGCAGCATCTGAGTTCCGCCGCCGGCAGCTATGTGGGCGCCGGACTGCTGGTCAGCACCCCGAGCGGCGCGTTAGAGGGCATGCCGCTGCTGGTCGCGGTGCTGATGATCGCGCTGGTGATTCAGCCGCTGCAGATCCTGTGGCTGTCGCGTCGCCTGGCACGCCGCTAGCGCTTGTCGAATAGGCACAATACGGCGAGAGCGAGCCGGTCCTGAACCCAAAACGCCCTGTCGGAATCTCCGACAGGGCGTTTTGCATGGGGCGCGCTCAAGCGCTCAACGCCTCAGGGCGTGTTGACGTCGACGGCCAGGTGGCTCAGCGACTGGCGCTTCTTGATCATGCCGCGCTCGAACAGGAAGTCCTCGAAGTCACGGTAGCGGCCGGCATCCAGCGCGGCAGGACGCAGCGCGAAGCGCGGTAGGGTGGCGTACCAGGCTTCCTTGTTGAGCTCGGTATCCAGTGCCGGGTCGGAGTCGCGGAACATCTCCCAGCCCTGGTCCGGATGGTTGATGATCCAGGCGGTGGCTTCGCCGACGGCGGCGAGGAAGCCGGCGTACTGGGCCTGCTTGCGCTCGTAGCTGTCGCTGTTGGCGACGAAGATCAGCTCGTCATAGGTCGGCACGCCTTCTTCCTCGATGTAGAAGGCGCGGCCCTTGACGCCTTCCTGGGCCATCTGGGCCAGCTCGAAGTTGCGGAAGGCGCCGGTGACGGCATCGACCTTGCGCGTCAGCAGTGACGGCGTCAGCGAGAAGTTGACGTTGGTCAGCGTGATGTCATCCAGCGTCAGGCCGCTGTGCTGCAGCATGGTGGAGAGCAGCACTTCCTCGACGCCGCCTACCGAGTAGCCGACCCGCTTGCCCTTGAGGTCGGCGATCGACTGGATGTCGCTGTCGGCGCGCACCACCACCACATTCAGCGGCGTGGCGACCAGGGTGCCGATACGCACCAGCGGCAGGCCCTGATCGATCTGCAGGTGCAGCTGCGGCTGATAGCTGATGGCGATGTCGACGCGCTCGGCGGCGGCCAGCTTGGGCGGCACGCTCGGGTCGGCGGGGGCGATCAGCTCGACATCAAGACCGTGCTTCTTGAACAGGCCCAGCTCCTGCGCCAGCACCAGCGGGGCGTGGCCGGGGTTGGTGTACCAGTCGAGCATGACCTTGTACTGCGTCAATGGCTGCTCGGCGGTGGCAGCGTCCTTGGTAGCGTCATTGGCAACGCCCTTCGAGTCAGCATCAGCGCTCTGTTCGTCGCTGGCGGCTGGTTCAGCGCCGTTCTTGGCCTGCTCGGCGGCGCCGGCGGTCGCTTCCACGGCTTCCTGGCTTGCCACCGGCGCCGAGGCGGTCGAGTCACCGTTCACTCCGACCTCGGCCTGCTGAGCGACGATTTCCGGCGCTGACTGGGTGCTGGTGGCGGGTTCTGCCTCGGCGGCGTGGGCCGACATGGCGGTGGCTGGCAGGCTGCTCAGGCACAGCGTGGTCAGCAGGGTGGCGAAGGCGGTGGACAGCAGCGAGGCACGCGGTGAACGTGTCGGCTGCGCTTTGCGCCGTGGCGCCGATGACGAAAGAGACATGGCGGAGTTCCTTGTGATCACAGGGTAGTGGTGCTGCCGTTCGTGGGCGGCAGTCGTCAGGCTCATGCAATTTGTGTCGAGCGTCGTTGCGTCTTTCGGTTACGCGATCTTGCGGTCTTGCGGTAGTTGCTCGAAGCCCAGGCGTGTCAGCTCAGACGTGTCAGCCGGTCGCGGTGCCAGGGCATCAGGGCGCGCAGCAGCGCATCCAGCGAGAAATAGAGCAGCAGGGAGAAGGCGACCAGCACCAGCAGGGCGGCGAACATCAGGTCGATCTCCATGCGCGCGTTGGCGTTGAGCATCAGATAGCCCAGCCCCTGACTGGCACCGGCCCATTCCCCGATGACGGCGCCGATGGGGGCGGCGGTCGCGGCCATTCGAATGCCGGAGGCCAGTGCCGGCAGCGCGGCGGGCAGCTGGATGTGGATCAGTCGGCGCCATGGGCTGGCACCCAGGGTATGGGCAAGATCCAGCCAGCCCTGCTGGGTCTGGCGCAGGCCGTCGTAGCCGGTGGAGGCGACCGGGAAGTAGATGATCAGTGTCGCCATCACCACCTTGGACAGCATGTCATAGCCGAGCCACAGCACCAGCAGCGGCGCGATCGCGAACAGCGGTATCACCTGGCTGATCAGCAGCATCGGCAGCAGCGTGCGGCGCAGGCGGGGAATGAAGGCCAGCGCCAGCGCGGTGGCAAGGCCGAGCAGAATGCCCAGCACCAGCCCGGCCAGTATCTCGCTGATGGTGACGCCAGCGTGATGGGCCAGCAGCGGCGCCTTCTCGATCAAGACCTCGAGCACGGCCTGCGGCGTGGGCAGAATGTAGGGCGGTACGGCGGTGACGGCAATGATCAGCTGCCACAGCCCCAGCAGGAGCAGCGCGCTTATGACGAGGTGACGCATGGCGTGCAGACGTTTCATGCGGCCTCCTCGCTATCACGCAGGCGGGCGATCAGTTGTGCCTGCGCCGGTGGCAGGGCCGGGTCATCCAGTGGCACCGGGCGTGCGGCGCCAAGCCCCGGCAGGCGTTCCAGCTCGGCGCCGTGGCCCGGGAGGCTCGACGGGCGCAGCACCAGCAGCTGATCGGCGAGGCGCAATGCCTCCAGCGGGTCATGGGTCACCATCAGGACGGTGCGGCCCTTGAGCAGGCGGCTGGCCAGATCATGCAGCTCCAGACGGGTGATGGCATCCACCGCCGAGAACGGCTCGTCCATCATCACGACCGGCGCCTGCTGGTAGAGTGTGCGGGCGAGGGCGACGCGCTGGCGCTGACCGCCCGAGAGGGCGTCCGGCCAGGCCTGCTCACGGCCCTCAAGCCCGACCGCGGCCAGCAGTTCATGAGCAAGCTTGCGATTGCGCGGCCGCCGGCGCAGGTCATCGCCCAGCCACAGGTTGTCGATGACGCGCCGCCACGGCAGCAGCAGGTCCTGCTGCGCCATCCAGGCCACGCGGTCGGTCAGCGGCTGACCGTCATCGGTGGCGAGGTCGAGCTGGTGGAGGTCTGACATCTCAAGGCCGGCCAGCAGGCGCAGCAGCGAACTCTTGCCGCAGCCGGAGCGCCCCAGCAGTGCCGTCCAGCTACCGGCTTCCAGACGCGCGGAAATATCGCGGAACAGCGTGTGGCCGGCGTAATCGATTCGTGCGTTGTTGAGGGTGAGTCCCAGCGACACAGGCAATTCCGTGGTCAGGCGGCGTGCCGGCAGGAGGAAGCAGGTGACGCGCCGTGCAGGGCACGCGTCGGGGATTCCCTCCGCCGGTATCAACCGGATCAGGTTCCAGGGGTTGTCGCGCGACGTATCGCTGCGGCTCTCAGCCCATCCTCGGGCACCCCCATCCAGGTCGACAGTGTAACGTCACTCTCTTGCCGGTGTCTTGTCCGACGCGGGTCAGGGGGCGGGTCCGGTGGGCAGGGCAGAGGTGGCGTGCGAAACGGACTATGCCGATGTGCCACGCCTTGGGTATGCTGAGCATTACTGTAACAAGACGTGTAGCCCAAGGAGATCATCATGCCCGACACACCGGATCTCTCGACCTGTTCCAGTTATCCCGTTCCCCCACGGCGGCCGAGCACGGCTGAGGCCGTGGGCGAGCCGCGTCCCGTGCCCAGGGGCTGGCCCGAGGAGTCACTGACCCGCCGGCTCTCGACCTATCTGGGTCAACCGCTCGAGCCGCTGGCGCTCGCCTGGCCGGATAGCGCCAACTGGCTATGGCGCCAGCGTGGCGGCACGCCCGGCCTCATCAAGCTGGCGCGCACCGGCCCAGACCATGACCCCTTCTGGCGCGCCATGCGCGGGGTCTTCGGCGCCGATCGCTGGGCGACGCCGGAGGGCCTGACGCGACTAGCGGGCGCCTTGCCCGCGCGTCTGCCGATTCCGCCACTGCCCCTGACCTTTCTGGGGCGTCTCGATGGCGCGCCCATCTGGCACCTGCCGTGGTCCAGCGGGCAGCCGAGCGATCTCAGCATCACCTTCTGTGAGCTGCTGGGCGACCAGCTTGGTCGCCTGCATCAGGACACGGTGTCCGGCTTCGGCCAGCCGCTGGCGCAGCCGATGCCGCTATTGCACTGGAATACCCGCGTCACGCGCTTTCTTGCCCATCACCCGCGTCGCGCGGAGCTTGGCACGCTGCTCAAGCGCACCTTCCCGGCACCGACTCGCGCGGTGTGGTGTCTGCCGGACATGCGCGCCGATCAATACCTGTGCGCCGCCACAGGCTGGGTATGGAGCGATTGGGAAGCGCTGGTGTGGGCGCCGATCGAGTTCGACTGGGCGCTGGTGGAGTTGCTGCTGGAAACGCCGGAGCAGCGTCAGGCCTTCATGAAGGGCTATTCGCGCCATGGGCGCATGATCGATCTCGACGGCCAGCGCGAGCTGTGCCGTGCGCTGTTGTGGGCGATGGAGGCCTTCGGTCCGCGGCCCTATGCTGAGCTTGCGGCAGCCCCAGCCTGGGTCTCGCCGCGTAGCCTGGCGTGAAATCCGCGTGCTGCACGCTGCAAGTACATGAAAGGTGTGAAATTTCTCTGCAGCCCCATCGCTGACATGGAATACTGTGGGTGAGTCGTCATGGACGTCACTCGAGATCTGATGTAGGGCTTGGCGGGGGAGCACTCGTGGTAGAGAACCTGAATTATTATTTCTTGCTGGCAGGCACGCTGATCGCCTTGAGCGTGTTGGCCAGCCGCGTCTCGGCGCGTCTTGGCATGCCGCTGCTACTGCTGTTCCTCGGCCTTGGCATGCTGGCGGGTGAAGATGGCGTACTGGGCATCCAGTTCGACGACGCCTCATCCGCTTACATGATCGGTAACCTGGCGCTGGCGCTCATCCTGCTCGATGGCGGCCTGCGCACGCGGCTGTCCACGTTTCGTGCCGGCCTGAAACCGGCACTGGTGCTGGCCACCGTCGGGGTCTTCATGACCAGCGGTCTGGTGGGCCTTCTGGCCATGTGGCTGTTTGATCTCACCCTGATCGAAGGCCTGCTGGTCGGAGCCATCGTCGGCTCCACCGATGCCGCGGCGGTCTTCTCGCTGCTGGGCGGCCAGGGCGTTCACCTCAATGAGCGTGTCGGTGCGACGCTGGAAATCGAGTCCGGCACCAACGACCCGATGGCGATCTTCCTGACCATCACGCTGGCCGAGATCCTGACCGGTCAGCTCTCCGGCGTCGCGTCGGGCATCATGAGCTTCCTGCTGCAGTTCGGTGTCGGCGCCGCCATGGGCATCGCCGGCGGCTGGCTGATCGCCCGTCTGATGCGCTATCTGGACCTCGCGCCCGGCCTCTACTCGCTGCTGGCGCTGGCGCTGGGCCTGAGTCTGTTCGCCACCACCAACGAGATGGGCGGCAGTGGTTTCCTTGCCATCTATCTGTGCGGCCTGATGATCGGCAATCACCCCGGCCGGCATCTGGAGCACATCCTACCGGTGCATGATGGCCTGGCGCATCTCTCGCAGATCGTGCTGTTCCTGATGCTGGGCCTTCTGGTCTCGCCCTCGACCATGCTGCAGTTCGCGCTGCCGGCCGCCATCCTCAGCGTGGCGCTGATTCTGGTGGTGCGCCCGCTGGCGGTCATCCTGTGTCTCAAGCCGTTCTTCCGCTTCCGCTGGCGCGAGCTGTGGTTCATCAGCTGGGTCGGGTTGCGAGGGGCGGTGCCGATCGTGCTGGCGATCTTCCCGGTGATCACCGGGGTCGAGAATGCCGGTCTCTACTTCAATGTCGCCTTCTTCGTGGTCATCATCTCGCTGCTGGTGCAGGGCTCGTCGCTGGCGCCGATGGCGCGCAAGCTGCGGGTGGTGGTGCCGCCGGGCGCACAGCCCAGTCGCCGCAACCTGCTCGGCATCATGCCGGTCAATGACTACGAGATGCTGGTCTATCGCGTCGACAACACGGCGCTGGAAGGCGTGGCGCTGCGCATGCTGCGCTTCCCGTCGGGGGCCAAGGTCGGGGCGCTGTTCCGCAACAAGGTGCTGATCCACCCCAAGGGCAGCACCTGCCTGCATCAGCAGGATGTGCTGTGCGTGGTGGGGCGCTCCTGTGATGTGCCGAGCCTCAACCGCATGTTCAATGGCGAGAGTCTGCAGCACGAGCAACGCGCCTTCTTCGGGACCTTCACGCTGGAAGGCGATGCCAACATGCAGGATATCGCCGATGTCTACGGCTTGACGCTCTCCCAGGGCGAGCACCACCTGACCATCGCCGAATTCATCACCCGGCGAGTCGGCGGGGTGCCGGTGGTCGGCGACGATGTCGACTGGCATGGTATCCACTGGGTGGTGAACGAGGTGGAAGGCAATCGCATCACCAAGGTCGGCCTGCGACTGCACTGAGTCTGAGTCCGTTTCTGGGCCTGAATCTGTGTCAGGGCCTGAGCCTGCGCCTGCGCTTCACACGATACGACGCCCCCATTGCACTGCGTGTAATGGGGGCGTCGTGTTTGGACTCATCAATATCGTATTCTGTTGATGTCAGGCCAATTTGTCCGTGACAGCGCCTGGCCACCGATTGTGGCCAGCGACAAGGAGGTGACTACATGGCCAGCCCACATCCTCATCTCGCGGGCTTTCTGCGACGATTCGAGCAATTTCCGCCCGGACTCACGGCGGATGAGAAGACCTTTCATGCCACCTTCAACGTGGTCTACGTGCTGGCGGTCAGCTGCCATCTGCTCTACGCCATCCTGCTGTTGTGGCTGGGCGAGATGGGCATTCTGGCGCTGAATCTGGCGATGCTGATCGTCGATCTGGTCTGTCTGCAGCTGCACCGTGCTCGCCGTGAAGCCCTGGCGGCCACGCTGATGGCGCTGGGCACCTGCGCGCAGATCAGTTTCTCGTTGCGCTATTTCGGCTCGGAGGCCGGGTTCGACTACTTCTACTTCGGCGCCTTGCTGTGCATCTACTCGATCCGCATGTCGTTCATGCGGCGCGTTCTTCTGTGCGCAGCCTGCCTGAGCATGCCGCTACTGGCCTACATCATCCTGATGTTGGAAGGGCCGACCAATCCGCTGCCCGCCGGCTGGATGCTGGCATTTCGCATCATCAATCTGGGCGTCTTGACCATCTTCTTCACGCTGGTGCTGGTGCAGATGGGCTGGTCGGTGGAGCGCCTGCAGCAGCGTTTCGAGACGGGAGGGCGCTTCGATGCACTGACCGGCGCCCTGAGTCGCGCCGAGCTGGTCGACAGCGGGCGTGGCATGTTGATCAACAACGGGGCGCTGAGCGTGATGATGGTGGATGTCGACCATCTGGCGCTGATCAACGAGACCTGGGGTCGCCAGGCCGGTGATCAGGTGCTCAAGGAGCTGGTGCGGCGCATGCGCAGCATCCTGCGCGGGGAGGACCTGGTCGGGCGCTATGGCGGCGAGGAGTTCGTGCTGTTATGCCCGGGGCTGCATGGCGAGCGCGTCGATCAGGTGGCAGAGCGCCTGTGCAAGGGCGCCTCGGCGTTGCCGTTCGTCATCAATGACGGCCTCAACAGTCTGGATGTCAATCTGTCGATCGGTGTTGCCCAGCGTCAGTCCGGCGACAAGGACCTGGAAGGCCTGATCGCCAAGGCCGACGTCAATCTGTTCCGCGCCAAGCAGGACGGCGGCAATGGCTTCGTCAGTGACACCCAGCTGGGCCCCGTGGGTGGGCCGGGCATCGCCGCCATCAATTGAGCGCAATTCACTGCGCGCAGAGTCTTGTGCACAGAGGTTTGCGTATAGAGATTTGCGAACAAAGCTTGGTATACAACCCAGCACGCCCCCGGAGAATGACGTTCATGTCTCCGGGGGCGTGCGTGTGTCAGGGCATCATCAGGCTTGCCCTGAGAAGAGTCAGCGGCGGTTGGACTGGCGACGACGGCTCTTGCTTGCGGACTTGGGGGCGTAGTCGCTGTTCGAGGCCGGTACCGCGAGCTTGGGCGCAAAGCCTTCCACGACTTCGCGTGTCACGAAATAGCCCAGGTGCTGCTCGATGGCGCACAGGTTGCGGAAGTCATCACGCGAGACCAGCGAGATGGCTTCACCGCTCGCCCCGGCACGGCCGGTACGCCCGATGCGGTGGACATAATCCTCGGCGGCGTCCGGCAGGTCGTAGTTGACCACGCGCTGCAGGTCATCGATGTCGATGCCCCGCGCGGCAACGCCGGTGGCCACGAGATACTTGATGGTGCCGGCCTTGAAGTCGGCCAGCAGCTGCTCGCGCATTGCCTGGCTGCGACCGCTGTGGAAGGACTCGGCGGCGATGTCACGCTTCTCCAGCTGACTCACCAGCTTGGCGGCGCCGCGCTTGGTCTCGATGAAGATCAGCGCCTGCTGCCACTGCTTCTCGTGAATCAGATGGCTCAGGAGGGCGGACTTGAACTCCTTGTCGACCGTGATCAGATACTGGCTGATATCCGGCGCGGTGACGTTCTCCGGTGCGACCATGATCTCGACGGCGTCCGTCACTGCGGTCTTGGCGAGTACGCGCACCTGGGCCGAGAGCGTGGCCGAGAACAGCAGGTTCTGGCGCTCCCTGGGCAGCTTCTCGACGATCTTGTTGATGTCGGCGATGAAGCCCATGTCGAGCATGCGGTCCGCTTCGTCGATGACGAGGGTGCGTGTCTCGTCGAGATGGATCGCGCGGCGGGTCAGCATGTCCAGCAGGCGGCCGGGCGTCGCCACCAGAATGTCCACGCCCTCGATCAGGCGTTGTTGCTGGGGTTCGATCTCCACGCCGCCATACATCGCCATGGAGCTGACTTCCAGATACCGGGCGTAGTGCTGGATGTTGTCTTCGACCTGGATCGCCAGCTCCCGCGTCGGCGTCAGGATGACGGCATGTACGCGCTTGGCACGCACCTTGGGCGCTTGCTGCAGGGTCTGCAGTATGGGCAGCACGAAGCTTGCCGTCTTGCCGGTACCCGTCTGGGCGGCGGCGATCAGGTTGTCACCGGCCAGTACGACGGGGATCGCCTTCTCCTGGATGGGAGTCGGGGTCTGGTAGCCTTGCTCGGTGACGGCCTTGACGATGGAATCGCTCAAACCAAGGGCAGAAAATGGCATGGTGTCTCGACTTGTCTAGAGGGGGAGGGGCAAGCGCACATTCTGCGGCAAGGAATGTCTGGCGCAGTGATGCTCACTGTAGCCGAAAGTCCGCTGACGGCCCGGCGCATCATTGGCCATCGCTGCTCAGGCAGGGTAGCGAAGTGGCGGCGATGGGCGCTGCGCGGCAACAATGAAAAAGCCCCGCCTACCTGAAGTAGACGGGGCTTTCGGAATTCAAGGTGGTGGAGGGACAGGGATTCGAACCCTGGGTAGGCTATTAACCTACGCCGGTTTTCAAGACCGGTGCATTCAACCGCTCTGCCATCCCTCCGACTCACGGAGCGAAATACTACCGAACCTGATGAGAATAGCAAGAGGTAAGCGAAGAAAAATCTTCGGAAAAGCCATCGCGGACAATCACTTGCAGCAGGATGGCGCCGGGGTGAGGCCGCCGGAGCCGCCTGCTGGCACCAGACCATGAATCATGATCATGTGTCAGGCCACGAAAAAGCCCCGCCTACCTGAAGTAGACGGGGCTTTCGGAATCAAGGTGGTGGAGGGACAGGGATTCGAACCCTGGGTAGGCTATTAA